>Ga0209437_100690_pt1 | contig 17826 bp, 14 predicted proteins | sample AraplaL_Cvi_mTSA_FD_184266 | JGI IMG/M metagenome (GOLD analysis project Ga0209437, IMG submission 184266) | Arabidopsis root microbial communities from the University of North Carolina, USA - plate scrape CL_Cvi_mTSA (SPAdes) (version 2) | ecosystem: Host-associated > Plants > Roots > Endosphere...
GAAAGCCTGAAGTTTAGGTGGTTTACCAAGGCGATTGATCGAAAGGCAGCCAAAAATCTGTTTGGTTACGGCAGTCGGGTTTTTGGTGTGGAACTGCTCGGTACCCTCTACACCCAGTTCGATAAGATTATTATATTGGCTCTGCTTACCCCTAGAGATTTCGGACTCTATTCCGTCGTCTTTGCGTTATCTCGCATCTATAATGCGGTGCAAAATGCCATAAGCAGTGTGGTGTTCCCCAAGGTCACCGGATTACCACAGGTTCAGGTCATTCGTACCGTTGGGCGAGCATTTCGACTCTCTTTAATTATCATGACGATCATCGTTATACCCACCATGTTTGTGGGGAACTGGCTGATGGGTGTTTTGTTTGGAAAAGAGTTTTTGGAAGCGAGTCAGGCATTTTATATTTTGGCATTCGAATGTATCATTGGCGGCGGTTCCTGGATTCTCGCTTCTGCATTCAATGCTTTGGGAAGACCCGGACTGGTTATGATCAGGCAACTTATTGCGTTGTCTGTCACAATTGGTCTGTTTTTTGTACTGACTCCCCTATGGGGCTTGAACGGCATCGCCATCGCCTTACTTATCGGATCAATCGTGCGTATGCTGGTTACCGTTGCAGCGATGAAAATTGCATTTAAAGTTAAGTTCAGTGGCATGTTTTTTGACAAAAAGGATATATCTTTCCTAGCTGAACGGTTGAATAAAAAAAGAAGAGTTACCCAAGGAGGAGATGGAGATGCTGGACACTAATACTATTCATCCCATGGAAGAGTTGAAGGGACACTTACTTCAAATACTGAAGGTTATTCCACCGCGTACCAATATCTATTATCTGGATTACCCGGTTCACAGCAATGGTGGAGATTTGTTAATTATGAAAGGTACGGAAGCTTTCTTCCGAGACAATCATATTAATGTACTTGCCAGATATAGCATACTGGATTGCCCTTTGTCACTTAAGGTACCCGAAGGTATTACGATCGTGTTGCACGGCGGAGGTAACTTTGGGGATCTGTACCCGGCCCATCAGAAGTTAAGAGAACGAATGATTGCCCAACATCCGAATCATCGGATCGTCATTCTGCCTCAGACGATGTTTTACAAAAGTGATATTGAATTGAAAAAGACAGCCCAGGTATTTAGCCGTCATAAGGATGTACACTTTTTTGTCCGGGATACCTTATCGTATGAGATCGCCAGTAGAGAGTTTCAACAAACGAACGTATATCTTTCTCCTGATATGGCGCATCAGTTATGGCCTCTCAAGTCCAAGAGCCAACCTGTTGCCGATATGCTCTATTTCTTTCGGAAAGATATTGAGAAAACCCAGAATCAAGTACATTACGAATCCATCCGTGGGCCCAAGGCCACGTTCAAAGACTGGGAGACACTGTACAACCGGGTAGACCGGAAAATCATTCGCATGATTTCATCCCGATTGAAATCCGGTAAAGGCAACGCTCTCGCCCGCTGGTTGTGGTACAAATACTCTGACCGGATGGTACATACAGCCGTAAAGGAATTCAATAAATACAAAACCGTCACGACATCTCGTCTTCATGGACATATTCTGGCTTGTCTTCTGGATCAACCTAACATTCTTCTGGACAATTCGTATGGTAAGAACTCGAATTATTATACAGCCTGGACACGGAACAATCCGGTAGGCAGACTGGAAGCCGGTCAGACCAGCACGTATAACCAAACATCCAAGGCAGGTAAAGGATCTGGAGCGGTTGTACTCTCGGATGGAGCAGCGCTATGAGAAGTATCTTGTTATCCGGTGGTTCAGGCAAACGTCTCTGGCCGTTATCCAACGATGCAAGGTCCAAGCAATTTCTGAAAGTGCTCCATGGGCCTAAGGGCAACTCGGAATCGATGGTGCAACGGGTATGGAGGCAACTGAACGATGCCGGACTTGCATCACAGGCACTGATTGCCACCAGTCTGCCTCAAGTGGAGATTCTGACTTCACAGCTTGGGGACGATGTGAAGCTGGTCGTGGAGCCAGAGCGCAGAGATACGTTTCCTGCCATTGCGCTCGCCGCTTCCTACCTGTATTCGGTGGAGAGTGTGAGCCTGAGTGAAACGGTTGCTGTACTGCCAGTAGATCCATTTGTCGAAAAGGAATTCTTCGAGGTTCTGGCCACATTGCCTGAGATGCTCAATAAGTCAGGTGCCGACCTGGCTTTAATGGGAGTGGTACCGACCTATCCGTCAGAGAAGTACGGATATATCATTCCGCAATCCCAATCTTCCAGTGAAATTAACGATGAATACGTAAATGTAGCGAAGTTCCAGGAGAAACCCTGCGAATCCGATGCGGTCCTCATGATTGAGCAGGCTGCATTATGGAATTGCGGGGTTTTTGCTTTTAAGCTGGAGTATTTGATCAATTTGCTCATTGAGATGGAGCTGCCCATACAGTACGACGAGATGCTGAAACAATATGGACGATTGCAAAAAATCAGTTTTGATTACCAGGTTGTCGAGAAGGCGAATCAGGTTATTGCCGTTCCTTACAATGGATTCTGGAAAGATCTTGGGACCTGGAATACCCTCACTGAAGAGATGGGAACTTCGGTTGTAGGTAAAGGCTGGATTACGGATGATTCTCATGATACACATCTGATCAATGAATTGAACATCCCGGTTGCCGTCTTGGGGTTATCGGGTGTGGTGGTAGCTGTGAGCCCGGATGGCATTCTGGTCAGTGACAAAGACGCGAGTCCACGCATAAAGGAAATCTTGAAGAATGAGGATCAACGTCCCATGTATGAGGAGCGCAGGTGGGGTTGCTACCGAGTTTTGGATTATACAAAAAACGAAGCTGGCGGCGAGGTTCTCACCAAACGAATCTGTATCAGTGCCGGTAAAAACCTGAGTTATCAATACCATTTGCTCCGCAACGAGGTATGGACAGTTGTATCGGGGACAGGGGAATTGATTCTGGATGGGGGGAGCCGAATGATCGGGCAGGGAGATACGGTGGTCATTGACCGGAGTATGCTTCATTCCGTCAGAGCCGTTACGGAACTAGACATCATCGAAGTACAGATCGGCAGCCAGTTGATCGAGGAAGACATCGTTAGAGTGTCTACCGAATGGAAGGACATTGTTCAGACATATGTTAAGCACGCGTAAACAACACAATAGGACATGGGGGAGATTATGGATGAATATTACGGTGATTGGCACAGGTTATGTAGGTTTGGTATCGGGTGTATGTTTTTCGGAACTGGGAAATAACGTGATCTGTGTCGACAATAATGTTGAAAAAGTGAATATGCTGACAGGTGGTCATGTTCCAATCTATGAACCGGGACTTCAGGAAGTCATGACTTCCAATATGGAAGCAGGTCGGCTGTCCTTCACCAGTAACATTCAGGATGCCATCCATCGTTCAGATATTATTATTATTGCAGTAGGCACACCATCATTGCCAAATGGCGAAGCGAATCTGAGTTATATTGAGCTTGTTGCGCGAGAAATTGGTTCTTATATGGATAATTATAAAATAATAATGACTAAAAGCACTGTTCCTGTCGGAACCAACGATCACATACAGGAATGGATCAGCAGTTTGACGAGTCATCCGTTTGATATGGCATCGGTACCTGAGTTCCTTCGGGAGGGCACGGCGGTGAAGGATACATTGTACCCTGATCGAATTGTAATTGGAACAAACAGTGAGAGAGCAGTTACCATCTTGAAGGAGTTGCATCAGCCACTAACCGATCAGATTATTGTTACGGATATTCGATCGGCCGAAATGATTAAATATGCATCCAATGCCTTTCTGGCAACCAAGATTTCCTTTATCAACGAAATTTCCAATATCTGTGAAAAGGTAGGAGCGGATGTCAGTCGTGTAGCTGAAGGCATGGGGTATGACAGACGAATAGGTGCATCCTTTCTTAAGGCAGGCATTGGTTACGGCGGTTCCTGTTTCCCTAAGGATACACAAGCTCTGATTCAAATTGCAGGTAATGTAGATTATGACTTCAAACTGTTGAAATCGGTGGTGGAAGTGAATAAGGATCAGCGTTTCAACGTGATTCGTAAGCTGGAAGAGGCATTAGACGTACTGGATGGCAAACAAATTGCAGTCTGGGGTCTTGCTTTTAAACCGGACACGGACGATGTACGAGATGCACCTGCGGTTGAAATAATTCAGCGTCTACTTGATCAGGGTGCAACGGTTAAAGCTTACGATCCCATTGCTACTGAAAACTTCCGGAAGGAGGTCGATTCACCGGCAATTATCTGGGCCTCCAGTGCAATGGAAGCTGCCAAGGGTGTTGATGCGCTCTGTGTTCTAACTGAATGGAAGGAGTTTATGGAGGTAGATTTGACCGAACTGGCAGTGCATATGAAGCAACCGATTCTAATCGATGGAAGAAATATTTATGAAGAAGATCAGATCAAGGATACAGCATTTCAATATTACTCTGTAGGTCGTCCGAGTTTAACGAATATTGATGGAAGAAAAACCGCAGTTCTGTAGCCGGAGGCATGAACATGAAACTCAAACTGGGGATCAAAATTTCGTTAACAGTTCTCATTTTTATGATTGCCATTGTCATTGGTTATGCAATCTATCTGTACCTCCATGTGAAATCAGCTGCAGACAACATCTATGAGCCTCGAGAACCGATCAAGCAAGTATCCATTGTGGACAACAGGGGAGGCAGGTTCCCGATTGACATGGAGAATCAGGAACCTTTCAATGCTTTGATTCTGGGTGTGGATGAGCGAGCCAATGATCGTGGACGCTCTGACACCATGATCGTGCTCAGTGTGAATCCGGCTCAAAAATCAGTGCTCATGTTCAATATCCCCCGCGATACACGCACGAGCATCGTGGGACATGGAACAGAGGATAAAATCAACCATGCCTATGCCTTTGGTGGTGTGAACATGTCTGTGCAAACGGTTGAACAATTCCTCGGAGTACCTATAGATTATTATTTGAAAGTTGACATGGAAGGATTTTCTAAGGTCATCGATTTGGTTGGTGGGGTAGATGTCCACAATCCGTTTGCTTTTGAATATGAGGGTCATCGATTTGAGAAGGGAACCCTTCACTTGGATGGTGCGAGTGCATTGGGGTTTTCACGTATGCGTTACGATGATCCCAAGGGGGATCTGGGGCGTAATGATCGACAGCGTGAAATTATCAAACAGGTTTTGAAAAATACCGTTCAGATATCGACTGTATTTCAGTTGGAATCGTTGCTTGGAGAAGTGAGCGAACATGTCAAAACAGACGTTTCGTTTGATGAGATGAAGCAAATGCTCAGTAATTATCGTAACGTCCTGGAGCATGTGGAATCGGTTGAGATTATAGGCACAGGTAAGAAAATAGACGGAGTATATTACTATATGGTGGAACAGTCTGAGAAAAATCGGATACATCAGTTGATCAAAGAACACTCCGGTTAAATGGATAAGGGGTGAAGCACATGCGTATGTTCAGACTGCCAAAATTGGTGTTGATCGTTATTTTAATGTATACACTTATGATTCCAACAACCAGTAATGTTGTTCGGTCTGCTGAAAGTTATCAATGGGATCAAATACCCATTGGCGGTGGAGGTTACGTTACAGCGGTTGTTGTTCACCCAACGGAACCTGATTTGGTCTATGCTCGTACGGATATTGGCGGTGTCTATCGGCTCGATCCCGTAAATAACAGGTGGATTCCTTTATTGGATCATATTGAGTCGGATGAAAGTAATCTATACGGCATTGATGGAATTGAACTGGATTATCAGAATCCGGATATCATCTATGTTGCTGCCGGAAAGTATGCGAATGGGAGTCCCAGTGACATTTTGAAGTCGACAGATCGGGGCGCCACGTGGACTCGAACGGGATTAAATCTTCGTAATGTTTCGAATGGAAATATTCATAGGGCCATGGGAGAGAGCATTGCTGTCAACCCATCAAACTCGAATTATCTGCATGTAGGTACAAGATACGATGGATTATATACATCCAGTAATGGCGGAGATACATGGAGCCAAGTACGTGAAGTTCCCTACGGGCTCTCTGGGCAGGGGATCCGAAGTGTTGTATATGGAGTTAACCCGGCAGCTAAGCATGAGCAAGTTGTGTATGCCGGGGTAAGAGGCATTGGAATCTTTGCCAAAATGAAACGAAGCAACGGTCAGATGACGTGGGAGTTGATTAGAAATAGCCCTGAGAGTACAGCGCGAATGACGGTTTCCAAAAGCGGTATTTTGTATGTGACAACAGATAACCGTGGAATCCAAAAATATAATGGTAAGCAATGGACTAATATTACCCCGAGTGCATCATATTCATCTTATTATGGGATTAGTATTGATCCCTCCAATGATAATCACATTTTGGCCACTGTTCGAACGGGCGGCAGTAACTTACCCTTATATCGCTCTACCAATAGTGGTCAAACTTGGACCATCGTGAACAAAACGTTAAATGACAGACCCCCATGGTGGACATCTAACATGTTTTTTTCGGCGACTTCAAGTATCGTGTTTGATCCACATCATCCGGGTAGAGTATATGCCTCCGATTGGTCGGGTGTATTTAAGACAGATGACATCACACAGCCGATGACCCAATGGGATGCGATTACAGATGGGCATGAGGAAGTCGTAGCCCTTTCAGCTGCGACGCCACCTCAAGGAGCAGCTTTTTTTAGTGGTCTGGCCGATCAGGTAGGATTCAGGCATTCGGATATATTTAACACACCCATCCAAAAGCTCCCGCTTGCAGGAATGCAGGAAGTGGTTAGCGTTGATTATCATGAGGCAGATCCCAATCAGATCATTTTTTTGGGGAGCAACGATTGGTATGGAACCATTACCAAGCTATTTGTGTCAACCGATAACGGAATGACAACTACCTCTGTAGATGTTCCAGCGGGATCTCAATTGGGGCGTATAGCTTATTCGGCTTCCAATCCGGATTTAATTATTTATTTTCCGCAGAAAGGAAAGGCAGTGAGGAGCACCAACAAAGGTGTAACCTGGCAAAGTATGAATGGACTTCCGTCAAACAATACTGGAGGAGAGTCCATATTCACGTATAATCAGACCCTGGCAGCTGATCGGACAAATGGGAATAAGTTTTATGCATATTCCGCTGGACATTTGTATCGAACAATTAACGGTGGAGCTAACTGGATTAAGGCGAACATCGTTGCATTGCCGCAAAGTGACAAAATCAAGGTGGAGGCTGCGCCAGGAATGGAAAACGTAGTTTGGGTGAGTCTGGGGGGAGCAGGCTTGTATGCTTCCAGTAGTTCCGGTGCTGCGTTCACCAAAATACAAAATGTACAATCATCCGAATTATTTGCTTTTGGAAAAGGGAAATCGGGCGGAGTTAACCCTGCTGTCTTTATCTATGGCACGGTCAACCAGGTCAAGGGATTTTTCCGTTCCGACAACATGGGGCTCAGCTGGGAGAATATTACACCCACAACGGGAATTGGTATCGGTAATGAGCCCCAAGTGATGGAAGCCGACCGCCAGATGTATGGAAAGGTCTATGTAGGTACAAATGGGCGTGGATTATTTACAGGCTCTTTTGTTCAATAATCTATAGGAAGTATAGAAAGAGAAATGAAAGTGGTGATTACAATACTAATAGAGGAGGGCTCCCGGAGTAGACGACATAATCATAAGCGAAGAAGATACGGATACCTGATCTCTGTGCTTCTGATTATATCGTGGATTTTGTTCATCTGGTCCATGTCCGCACAATCCTATCAGCAACAAACGATTCAGCCTTGGCTTCATCAATGGTCTGAGCAAATCCAATGGATATTAAGCTTGCCTGACATCCAGTTCACTTATGGTGAGCATCATTACTCACTGAATGCACGCCCCTACGACTTTGCCGAATTTATATTCCGTAAAAGTGCGCATGTATTTGTCTATGCTGTGCTTGCTGTACTTGTCTATTGTGGCATGCGTTATCGAAGAAGTGGTATAAAAACCTGTATAGGAACTGCACTGGCTACCGTGTTTGTAATCGCATCAATTGATGAATATATCCAGCAATTCAGCCCCAATCGGACAGCTTCCATTCGAGATGTGGGAGTTGATCTGATTGGTGGTCTCTGTGGTATTATGTTGTGGATAGCGGCCGTAGCGCTCTATCGGAAATTAAGATCATTTAGACGCTCTCATCGCTAAAGAACGTGATTTCCCAGGAAATGCTGTGCGACCCCTACTTCTACTTGTCCTCCATCGATCATAGATATGGATGGAGGACAAGGAGGGCGGAGACATGCTGCGAAGAAGGAACCGGAATGTTTTGCTCAAGAAGATCGGGTTCATTGCGATCATTGTAATATTGCTGTGGTTGATTGCCAGAACCATTCCGTATCTGTTTCAGGCAGATACATCGGATGAAGCTGCTGCTGTTGCCGAAGAGTTTTACAAATATGAGCAGACGGGTGACTTCGGCAGTTCGTGGGAACTCTTTCATCCCTTGATGAAAGAAAGGTTTCCCAAGAGTGCTTACGTTCAGAACAGAGCACATATATTTATGCAGCATTTTGGCGTGGAAACTTTTGAGTTGGAGATGGAAAAGCCGGAGCGCGAGTTCGATGTAACTGTGATCGATGGCGTTAAGCCATTTTCTGAAGCCTACAGAATCCGTGTCACCCAGAAGTACTCAGGTACCTTTGGCCAATTCGATATTGTGCAGACCTGTTATCTGGTAGAGGATGGAGATGAGTGGACATTACTCTGGTATTATCCAAATCAGAAGAATGAGGATACCTCCCATGTCGACAATAGTGACTGATCAGGCATCGTGGGATCATTGTGAAAGAGAATGGAACTCCGACATGATGATATTCACCCATACTTTGAACCGAATTGTATCATTTACCTAACATAAAGCTCTGTAAATGCGAGACTTTTGTCGCATTTATGGAGCTTTTTTTGTGTTTTACTTGTTTTTATGGCTGTAAAGCCTTGACAATAGTCCCGGTGTCAAGTAAATTACGAGATAGATACAAAATGTATCAATTTTCAGCGTCTAACGACAAATAACAAGGACTTCTAAGCTCCTTGTGAGGGGAAGGAATATCATTGATCGAAACGGGCCGCTTTTACTGTGTCAGTTGTGGGATGATTGTGTCGGTCGCTAGAAGCTCTGTCGAAATGAAGGAAGAGGGCAATGGAGGCAATCACGTATTTCGCACCGGATTCTATCGGAGTGAAATGCCGCTTGGATGCTGTGAAGCGTGTGTAGTTGAAGCGAAACGTCAGGGGAAATCCCAGTTTGCGGGACAATATACTAAAGATTATGATACACTATGTGCATATGAGAAACGGGCATGAGGTATGTGCTCGTCCATGAAGGAGGGGATTGAATGCAGCAGGAGCCGGTCGTCCGGATTCAGGGCGTCAGCAAAATCATATCCTCCCGATCATTGGTCAGTGACCTGACTCTGGATATTTCTCCGGGGCAGGTTTTTGGTTTTTTAGGACCTAATGGCGCGGGGAAAACAACGACGATCCGAATGATGGTTGGACTGATGTCCATCAGTAAGGGTGACATTTTGATCTCGGGACACAGTGTGAAGAATGAGTTTGAACAGGCGGTAGCGCAGGTAGGAGCCATTGTGGAAAATCCGGAGATGTACAAGTTTCTGACCGGGTACCAGAATCTCGTACACTTTGCCCGCATGTCACCTGGAGTTACCAAAGAACGGATTGCGGAAACGATTGAGCGTGTGGGGCTTACCGCCCGTATTCACGATAAAGTCAAAACCTACTCACTGGGTATGCGCCAGCGTCTGGGTGTCGCGCAAGCGATATTACATAAACCGAAGCTGCTTGTACTGGATGAGCCAACCAATGGACTGGACCCACAGGGCATACGGGAACTGAGGGACTATTTGCGTGAGCTCACCCAAGAGGAAGGCATTACGGTCTTCGTCTCCAGCCATTTGCTGTCGGAGATGGAACTGATGTGTGATACGGTGGCAATTATCCAGAACGGCAAGTTGATTGATGTAAGAAATCTTCGAGCTGAAACGGGTGCGGACGCATTAATTGAAGTAGCTTTTGAAGTGAATGATGCAGAACGCGCTGCGGACCTGATTCAGGGTGCTACTGTACAGGGCAATGTCCTGGTGGCGCGGGTGTCTCGTGAGCAGATTCCAGATATCAATGCCAAGCTGGTTAGCGAAGGGTTTCAGGTATACGGTATTCGTAACGTGACTCATACCCTTGAAGAACAATTCTTGCAAGTAACTGGGGGTGGAGGCATTGGGTAGTTTCGGTAATCTGATATTGAATGAAAATATGAAAATATTCCGTCGTCCACGTACCTGGATCATGTTATCCATTCTGGTGCTGATCTCGCTGTTAATGCCAGTGTTACTGCGAGAAGGAATGGGCTCCGCTGGTGTTCCATTCTGGGAAGCGGCTGTAACCACTGTGCAAATTGTATTCTTTCTGAATACGATCTTCTGTGTTGTGATTGCAGCGGAAGCGGTAGCTGGAGAATTTACTTGGGGAACAATCAAATTGCTGCTTATTCGTCCATGGTCACGAAGCAAAATTCTGGCTTCCAAATATCTCACTGTGATCATCTTTAGCATATTGAGTACTCTGGTTGTCATTGTAATGGCAACAGGTATGTCCTATTTGTTGTTCTCGCATGATGGTCCTTCGGGAAGTGGGAATGCACTAACGTTATGGGGATATTTGTACGTTGATCTGTTCATTACACTTGCAATTGCCTTTATGGTGTCCTCCGTATTTCGTTCAGGCGCACTTGCGATTGGATTATCCCTGTTCATTATGTTCTCACAAAGTATCTTCTCACTCATATTCAATCCGGTTCGTTATGAATGGGCCAAGTATGTTCTGTTCAACAACATGGATCTTAGCAAATACATGAACACCGGGGCGGATTTTGCGCTAATGGGTGGTCCGAGTGCAGGAATGACACTTGGTTTCTCCATTGCAGTCCTGGCGGTGTATTACGTTATTTTCATGGTGATTTCCTGGGTTGTATTCAGCAAAAGAGATGTGGCAGGCTAACGCCTGCTTCTTTTTTTTGCTCTAATGGTGTTTTGGGAAGAAAAAAGTGTATATTCAGCATCGCCTGTGGCATGACTGTCATTTAAGGGTAATTAGTAGCAGTAGCGTTTTCATCATTCAAATTTCACCGCTCAGGGGATTTATGAAAAAAGCTCTCATAAGTAAATGACTAGATATACATATGAACGCCGCAGGTCACTTTGGCAAAGCAGCGCATGGAGGGATCACGTTTCTTGATTAACAACAAGTTCTACCGCATATGTACAGCAATTATTCTGTTGCTGCTCATTGTGTACCTGGGGGATAAAGTAAACTTTATTTTCAGCCCCCTGACCTCACTGATTCACATCATCATCATTCCGCTGCTGATTGCTGGTTTCTTCTATTATCTGCTGCGACCGCTCGTCGATTATATGGAAAGGCACAAGATTAAGCGTGCATTGTCAGTTCTGATTATTTATGTCGTGACTGCATTGATGATTGCAGGTTTCAGTGTACTGGTATGGCCTTCATTGAGAGAGCAGTTGCTGAATTTTGTGGAGAATGCTCCTGTGTTGGTTACTTCGCTCAGCGATCAGTTGAATGCACTTGAAAAGAGCAATTTTGTATCCAGATACCTGCCTGATGATTCCAATCTATTCTCACGATTATCCGATGTTCTGAGCCAAGGGATCACGCAGGTAACCGATTATGTCTCCGGGTTATTCTCCGTAGTATCGAATCTGGTTATTATTCTGGCGACGTTCCCAATCATGCTGTATTACATGCTCAAAGAAGGCAGCAAGTTTGGAACGAATCTGACCTTATTGTTGCCAAGGCATTATCGGAAGGATGGGGAAGAAACCGTCCATGAGATCGATGAAGCACTAAGCAACTATATCGTTGGTCGGGTTATTGTTAATGTTGCTCTGGGAATTCTGATGTACATCGGTTTTCTTATCTTGGGTTTGCCGTATGCATTGCTGCTGACTGTTGTATCGATTATTCTGAACTTTATCCCGTATGTGGGTGCTTTGCTGGCAGCTATTCCGGTTGTCATTGTCGCGTTTATCGAATCCCCTTCGATGGCGATCTGGTCACTGGTGATCATTGTGATCGCACAGCAAATTCAGGATAACCTGATCTCACCTTACGTTTATGGCAAGCAGCTTGATATTCATCCTCTGACTACCGTTATTCTATTGCTCGTGGGTGCCGATCTGGGTAATATCCTGGGCATGATTATCGTTATTCCGCTGTATATGATTCTGAAAATTATTGTTCGCAAAATCCATTATCGAATTGTCGAAGATAAGACTGAACTATGAATGGAATTAGACATATCACGCTGTCATATGATACCACTAAAGGTTTTCTCAAATCACATAGATAAGCTCAATAGGATAAGCCGTATATCAATGGTGATGGGTCAGGTAAGTTGGCCCTCACGATGGATATGCGGCTTTTTTTGTTTTCACACGTATTGCTCACGTTTGTTATATCTGTTATACTTGATATATAACAGATAACAAAAAGAAGGTGAACCCTTGATTATTCAACTGGATATGCAATCTGAACTTCCCATATATTCGCAACTCGTTTATCAAATTATTGAAGGCATTGCCAGTGGCGAGTTACAGCTAGGTGAGGCGTTACCTTCGGTTCGGAATTTGGCCGCAGATATTGGTGTTAACCTTCATACAGTCAACAAGGCTTATACAATACTCAAGCAAGACGGGTACATTCTGGTTCATAGACAAAAGGGAGTTGTGGTAAACCCTGATGGAATGCCTGATTTAACGGATGATTTTTTGAAAAAGCAGCAAAGAGAATTAAGACCGATTATTGCCGAAGCGATATGTCGCGGAATGACCAAAGAGGAACTGTCTGCGGTATTAGACCAAATGTATAATGATGTAAAGATGGGTCACAACAAAGAATAAAGAATCAAGGGAGTGTGTTATGTATGCAACTATTTAGTATATTGCCTATCATTTTAATCTTTGCTCCATTAGCCTTACTTCTATCCTTTGCACCTTATGTGACAAGGGAAACAATCAGCTTTGGGGTTACGGTAAGTCAATATAATTACTACACACCAGTCTTACGTAAGCTTCGGAGGACGTTTGCTACAGTAAGTCTGATCGGAAACGGGTTGAATATTCTTGCCTGTCTGTATGTACTCCGATCTGCCAATGAAGAGTCTACCGCAATGATCACCGGTGTATGCACAATGATATTCATTGTGTACTGGGCCGCACTACACATAGTATTTCATTTCAAGATGAAAAAGATAAAAGAAACACTTACAACTGTAGAAGCACCTCAAAGGGTTAAAATCGATACCACCTTCCGCCAAAATAAACTCACCTATTCCAACTATTGGTTTCTCGTTCACATGGCTATTATTGTAGCCATTGCGATCATTACAATCATGAATTATAACGCACTACCTAACGTCATTCCGATGAAATATGATCTTCAGGGTAATGTCACTTCCAGTGTGCCCAAAACCTACCTTTCAGTATTGGCTATTAACCTTGTACAGCTAGGAATCATTGCACTGATGATGTTGGTGAACTGGAGTATTAAAACAAGCAAACAACAGCTTACTCCATCTAATCCTGCCCAATTTGCTGCTGATCATATCCGTTTCCGCCGTAAGTGGTCCCTATTTACGATCGTAACAGGTTTGCTTCTTACCATCTTATTTGCCTTCATTCAGATAAATATGTTCGTTCCTAATCAGGTCTTGTTAACAGCGATTAGTCTGATCACCTCAGTGGCGATCTTATTAGGCGCTATATTGCTGTCTCTTACAGGCAGACAAGGCGGTGGAAAAATTAGGAACCATCAGGAAGATCGCGAACGGTCCAAGGAGCAGCCTGTGAATGACGATGAATATTGGAAACTTGGTTTCATTTACTTCAATCCCAAAGACCCTTCTTTTACCGTAGAAAAACGTTATGGAATAGGTTGGACGATTAACTTCGCTCGTCCACTATCTTGGGTCCTAGTGTTATTCATTATTGCTATTGTTGTTTTAAGCAGAGTTCTGAGCCAATAAATGCTCATAATTCTATGCATATAATAGATGAAATTAATTATTAGGAGGAGTTATTACAATGAACAATTGGAAAAAGCTATTACTTTCTCTTACTTTCGTAGGTCTCATTCTTCCGGTGACATCCATCTCAGAAGCTGCTGAAAAATCCGCTGGTAGTGAAAATCTTGTTCCTATTCGTGAGATTGCAGAACAGAATGGGGCAGAGGTATCTTGGCAACAAAAGACAGGAGAAATCACAATACGAAAAAGTGAGCTTACAATTGTAGTTAAGGTAGGAGAGAAACAGGCGATGGTGAATGGGCAAGCCATATCCTTAAACAATCCTGTTCAGTTAACGAAAGGAGTTACTTTTATGGATGGGGCATTTCTTTCCGAGACGCTGAAGGCAGCACCTGAGGATATATTCATTTCCCTTATTAGTGAGGGCGATGGCAAGGAGGCTGCCAAGTATGTTCATACCTCTGTGAGTGGAGTGTTGTCACCCACGTTGTTGAGTCAGCTGTGGGGAGCTTTAGAAGGACAAAATGGCAAAATTACAAGTGAAGCCATAGCTAAGCATGTAGAAGATAATACAGTGCATCGCAATGTTACCTATACGTTCAAAACAGAGCTGACTCGTTTAAATATTACGGTCAGAATGAATCATAACGGACTTGTGGATGATTTGCATATTGCCGCCACTACTCCAGATGTGTATCAAAAACCAAGCTACGACGACCCATCTGCCTATACAGAACAAGAGATTACGGTTGGTCAGGGTGATTTAGCTTTACCAGGGACATTAACTTTGCCAAAGGGAGAGGGACCTTTCCCAGTTGTTATTCTGGTACACGGATCTGGGCCTAGCAATCAAGATGCTGCCATTGGTGGTGCAAAGCCATTTCGCGATCTTGCGGTAGGTTTAGCTTCACAAGGAGTTGCTGTATTAAGATACGATAAGGTCACGTATGAGCATACCTATAAGGTCGCTTCTCAGCCTAAATTCACATTAAAACAAGAGAGCGTAGATCAGGTAAACGATGCAGTGGAATTACTTAAAAAGAATGCACATATTGATTCTACAGCGATTTTTGTAGCTGGACATAGTCAAGGTGGGTTTGCAATGCCGTTAATCATTGCTGAGGATAAACAACATGATATTGCAGGAAGTATTCTACTTGCTGCACCAAGTAGTAGCTTTGTGGATGTGCTTACCGAGCAGCAGGACGAATTGGTAGAGCGGATGAAGCAGCTTGGTTTAGACACGGATGTCATTCAAGGGCAAGCTGATTTTTATAAAAATGTAGCTGCGATGGTTAAAGATCCACAATATTCTGTAGATCATCTTCCTGAGACGTTTCCGCTTCAACCTGCTTATTGGTGGTTTGAGCAAAGAGATTATGTGCCTGCGGAACTGGCTAAAACACAAAATACACCTATGCTTGTTATACAAGGCGAAAACGATGTGCAAGTGTCTATGAATCAATTCCAAACCTGGAAATCGGCTCTTCAAGGTCATTCCAATGTAACGTACAATAGCTATCCAAAGGTAAATCATCTTTTATCCAACTATAATGGACTTTCAATCGGTCAAGAGTACGCTGAGCCATCTAATGTCTCCAAAGCCATTATCGATGATATTGCGAAGTGGGTATTAAAATCAAACTAAAAACGGGAGTTCCATTCTTGGTTTGAATGATAATTTGGAGAATTGACGGATAGGGCGAGATATAATAAGAAGAGGAGCACTTACCCAAATAGGCAAGAGCTCCTCTTCTTATTTATGAATTTGCTTTATTTAACCAATTGGACTCTTTCTCGTCTTCATCGGTGTAATCAGACATAGTCAATGGTTCCTTGGGAACGATGGCCACTTTGTAGAACCGATTCTTGTCTTTTTCCAGCAAAACAAAAGTTAGATTCTCGAACTCATATTCTTCCTGTTCGTTCATCTCGGGACGATGGCTATAGAGCCATCCACCAATGGTGTCCCACTCATCTGCATCCAGGCTGGACATAAACATGTCGTTCACCTTCGATAAGGAAACCTTGCCGTCCATAATGACATAGTTCTCATTGATGACCTGAATATCCTCTACCTCGTCTGCATCGAACTCGTCGCGGATTTCACCGACAATCTGTTCAAGCACATCCTCGATGGTTACAATTCCGGATGTTCCTCCATATTCATCAACCAGCACGGCGATGTGTACGCCATCCTTTTGCATTTTCTTGAGCAAGTCCTTTACAGGAGTTGTTTCGTGAACAGCGGATACAGGCTGAATCAGGGAAGACAGATCGACAGGTTCATCATTTCCGTATAGTTCCAGGAAGAATTGCTTCGTATTAATGATACCGATAATATCGTCTTTGCTCTCATTAACTACTGGAAAACGGGTATACTGCTCTTCACGAATAATCTCCAGGTTTTCCTCATTCGTTCTATTTACATAAAGGCAGACCATATCGGTCCGGGGTACCATGATTTCTTTGGCTAACATCTCATCAAAAGCAAAGATCCGGCTTACATAACCGAACTCGGCTTGGTTTATTTTACCGTTTTCGAAGCTTTCATTAATAATGATCTGCAACTCTTCTTCGGAGTGTGCATCTTCGTGCTCGGAAGCAGGTTTGATTCCGAACAGTTTCACCAGTTGGTTCGCTGAGCCGTTTAACAGCCAGATAAAAGGATACATAATTCGGTTAAACCAGATGATAGGTGTAGACGTCAGCAGGGCAACAGTCTCTGCTTTGCGGATTGCAATCGTTTTTGGAGCAAGTTCACCAACCACAACATGCAGATACGTGATGGAAGCAAATGCAATAACAAACGATAAGAATGAAGAAACTGCCTCAGGAATTTGCAAGCTTTCGAACACAGGGTGGAGAATCTTCTCTACCGTCGGTTCACCCAGCCAACCCAGTCCCAGAGAGGTAATCGTGATGCCGAGCTGGCAGGCGGACAAATATCCATCCAGATTGGCAACGGCTTGTTTCACAGCCAGCGCACGCTTGTTTCCTTCCGCAATCATTTGGTCGATCCGGCTCGGACGAACCCGTACCAGAGCGAACTCCACTGCAACAAAAAACGCCGAAAGTCCTATCAAAAACGCAACCAATATTAAATTTAACGCATACCTCTCACTGTCCATTCACTACTGTTCTCCTTTAAGTAATAAGTTTTTAACGAGTATTATATCTAATTTTACGTAAGAAGACCACCTTCTCATGAAGAAAAGAGGAAGAGTCTGGAAGGGATAGTGAGCAGATTGGCGCTACAATGCGGTTCTGTATCCTGATTAATCTGATATGTAGAAGGTAACACAGTCATAATATACAACCTATGATGAGACACTCGGATTACCAGAATCAAGTATTCCGTCGGCTTATGTAAAGTTTTATCTAAGCGAACGTTACGAATAGGGGCTACATTGGGTATCTATGATTAGCTGTATGCATAATCGTCAAAGCTGTGTAAGTGAGAGAACGGCAAGGTCATGAAGCTTGCCACCTAAGGAGGAAGCCGAATGTTCTGGCTGGTCATTATATTAGTCGTATTTATTTTTCAGGCAGCCACGATTCTTTTGCTGGAATTTCGGAATCCGGCTAAAGCTGTGGCTTGGCTGTTTATTTTGTTCTGCGTGCCTTTGATCGGTTTTGTTGTGTATTATTTCGTGGCGCAGGATTATAACAAACGAAAAAAACTCCGCAAGGGTGGATCGCGAATTTTCCGTG
>Ga0209437_100691_pt1 | contig 17825 bp, 12 predicted proteins | sample AraplaL_Cvi_mTSA_FD_184266 | JGI IMG/M metagenome (GOLD analysis project Ga0209437, IMG submission 184266) | Arabidopsis root microbial communities from the University of North Carolina, USA - plate scrape CL_Cvi_mTSA (SPAdes) (version 2) | ecosystem: Host-associated > Plants > Roots > Endosphere...
GGCTGCCTACGGTATCGAGCGCGATTACGTCGCCTTCGAGATGGTTGCCCTGGGCGTCCTTGTCAGCTGCCAGCCAGAGTGCGTCCCACGAGCCGATGTCGGACCAGCAGCAAGTTACCGGCACCACGGCGGCGCGCGAGGTTTTCTCCATCACGGCATAGTCGATCGAGTCGCTCGGCGCCGAAGCGAAGGCTTCGCCGTCGAGACGGATGAAGTCCAGATCCGCGTTCGCCTTTTCAAATGCCGCGCGGGCGGCGGCGAGCATGGCGGGAGCATGCTGGCCAAGTTCGTTCAAATACGTGGAGGCGCGGAACATGAACATGCCTGAGTTCCAGTCGTACTCGCCGCTCGCTACGTAGCCTTCGGCCAGCTCGAGCTTGGGCTTTTCCACGAACTGCTGGACTTGGAACGTTTCTTTCTCCAGGGCCTTGCCCCGGCGGATGTATCCAAAGCCGGTTTCCGGCCGATCCGGGCGGATGCCGAACGTCACCAGCCAGTCCTGCTCGGCGAGCGGGCGAGCCTTGGCGACCGCTTCACCGAATGCTGCATCATCGCCGATCAGATGGTCTGCCGGCAGCACCAGCAGGATCGCTTGCGGATCCCTGGCCAAGGCCTGCAGTGCGCCCACGGCGATCGCTGGCGCCGTGTTGCGGGCAACCGGCTCCAGCAAGATGCTGGCGTCGTGGATATCCAGCTCCTGCAGCTGCTCGGCGGCCAGGAAGCGATGATCGTCGCTCGCCACCACGACGGGCGCGGCGACATCCGCAAGGCGCAATGCACGCTTCACGGTCTGCTGAAACAGCGTTTCGCTGCCGGCCAACGACAGGAACTGCTTCGGGAGATTCTTGCGCGAGATCGGCCAAAGCCGGGTGCCACTGCCGCCACTGAGTATGAGAGGAATAAGCATGGGCTATGAGTTGCGCGTGGAAGACATGGCGTCGAGCGTGCGATCCAGTCCGATCCGCCAGTCGGGCAGCGGATAATCGAATGTGCGCACGAACAATGTGTTGTCGAGCACCGAGTAGGCCGGTCGCTTGGCCGGTGTTGGGAATTCACCGCTGCCAATGGCATGGACGGCGGGCGCCTTTGCCAGCAGGCCTCGTTGGGCTGCTCGCTCAAGGATGGCGGACGCAAATCCGTGCCAGCTGGTCTCACCACTGGCCGTCAAATGATACGTCCCTTCCAGCGCCTTGCGCGCACCGGACTCAGTGGTCATCCAGCGATCGATGGCGGCCAACGTGGCTTCAACGATCAGGACCGTGTCGGTGGGACAGCCCACCTGGTCCGCGACCACGCGCAGCTCATCCCGCTCGGTGCCAAGGCGAAGCATGGTGCGCAAGAAATTGTGACCGACCGGCGAGTAAACCCAGGCGGTGCGGAAGTTGAAGTAGGGGGCGCCGCTCGTCGCTAGGGCTTTCTCGCCAGCCAGTTTGCTGCGGCCGTAGGCGCCAGAGGGGGCGACGGCTGCATCCTCTCGGTATGGATTGTTGGCATCGCCTGGGAACACGTAGTCGGTCGAATAATTGACCACCAAGGCGTCATGAGACTTCGCCCAGAGCGCCACTACATTGACAGCCTCCGCGTTGATACGCGTGGCGGCGTCCTCTTCCTGCTCCGCACGATCAACGGCCGTGTAGGCAGCTGCATTGACGATGACGTCCGGCTGCTCGGCATCCAGCAAGGCTATCAACGTTGCTGGCGCCGAAAGGTCTGCCACCACGCCATGTCCGCCATCCACCAGCTGACCGTCTCGTGTGGCGGCCGTTACGAAGCCTCGCGCTGCCAGGCCCCCGTGGCGGAGAAACGTGCGGCCGAGCTGGCCGTTCGCGCCGAGAAGCAAAACTTTCAAGCCTGGTACTCCGGCAGACGATCCAGCGCCACGTCGGCAAGCAGGGGAGCCTTGCCGTCCTTGTCGGAAAGCAGCGGGCTGCTGATGGGCCAGTCCACGCCGATGGCAGGGTCGTTCCAACGAATGCTGCCGTCGGTCCTGGCGTCGTACAGGTCGGTGCACTGGTAGGAGAAGGTGGCGTAGTCGGAGAGCACGCAGAAGCCATGCGCCAACCCTTCCGGAATCCAGAAGTGCCGATGGTTTTCCGCAGTCAGCATGACGCCGGTCCACTGACCGAAGGTCGGGGAGCCACGGCGGATGTCCACAGCCACGTCGTAGACTTCGCCCTCAAGCACGCTTACCAGCTTTCCCTGCGGATGCGGCCACTGGTAATGCAGCCCGCGCAACACGCCACGCGCCGAACGCGACACGTTGGACTGCACAAAGCGTCGATCGATGCCTGCTTCGCGGAACTTGGCTTCGTTGTAGCTCTCGTAAAAGAGCCCGCGCGCATCGCCGAACACCTGAGGCTCGATGACAACGCAGCCGGGCAGCGATGTTTCGATGAACTTCATCCCACGTAGCCTTGCTTGATCAGGTTCTGCAGATACTGTCCGTAGCCCGTCTTGGCAAGCGGTGCGGCGAGGCGCAGCAACTGTTCGGCATCGATCCACTTGTTGACGTAAGCGATCTCTTCCGGGCAGCAGACCTTCAGGCCCTGGCGGTTTTCGATGGTCTGAATGTAGTCGCCCGCTTCCATCAGGGACTCGTGCGTGCCCGTATCCAGCCACGCGTAGCCGCGGCCCAGCTGTTCCAGATGCAGCGAATCGTCGTCGAGGTAGCAGCGGTTGAGGTCGGTGATTTCGAGCTCGCCGCGCGGAGAGGGCTTGAGGTTGGCGGCAAAATCCGGCGCCCGGCCGTCGTAGAAGTACAGGCCGGTCACGGCGTAGTTCGACTTGGGCTGGGCAGGCTTTTCTTCCAGACCCACCACCTTGCCCTGGCCGTCGAATTCGGCCACGCCATAGCGCTCCGGATCCTTCACCCAATAGCCGAACACGGTGGCCCCGTGCTCGCGGGCCGCCGCGCGCCTCATACGCTCGGTAAGGCCCACGCCGTAGAAGATGTTGTCGCCAAGCACCAGGCAGCTGCGGTCGCCGCCTATGAAATCCTTGCCGATGATGAAGGCCTGCGCCAACCCGTCCGGCGACGGCTGCACGGCGTAGGTGATATTGATGCCCCACTGGTTGCCATCGCCCAGCAGGCGCTGGAACAGGGCCTGCTCGTGCGGGGTGTTGATCATCAGCACGTCTCGAATGCCAGCCAGCATCAAGGTGGCCAGCGGGTAGTAGATCATCGGCTTGTCGTACACCGGCAGTAGCTGCTTGCTCACCGCCTGCGTGATCGGATACAGCCGCGTGCCCGAACCGCCCGCCAGGACGATGCCTTTCTGCCTGCTCATGCGCCCAGTCGCTCCATGCGGTAGCTGCCATCAAGAACGCGCGACACCCAGTCTGCGTTGGCCAGGTACCAGTCGACGGTGTGCTCGATGCCCGTCTCGAAGGTCTGCGACGGATGCCATCCAAGTTCGTTTTGGAGCTTGGACGAGTCGATGGCGTAGCGGCGGTCGTGGCCCGGGCGGTCGCGCACGAAGGTGATGAGCGACTCGCGGCGACGACCGTCGGCCAGCGGGTGGCGTTCGTCCAGCAGCGCGCAGATGGTCTTCACCACCGTGATGTTTTCGCGCTCCGCATTGCCGCCAACGTTGTAGGTCTCACCCACACGACCTGCTTCCAGCACACGCTGGATGGCCGAACAATGGTCAGCCACGTACAGCCAGTCGCGAATGTTGAGGCCGTCGCCGTAGACCGGCAGCGACTCGCCGGCTAGCGCCTTCTGGATCACCAGCGGAATCAACTTTTCCGGAAACTGGAATGGCCCATAATTATTGGAGCAATTTGTAGTCAGCGTCGGCAGGCCATAGGTATGGTGAAAGGCACGCACCAAATGGTCCGATGCGGCTTTCGACGCTGAGTATGGGGAGTTAGGGGCGTAAGGCGTCTGTTCTGTGAACTTGCCATCAGCGCCGAGTGAGCCGTAGACCTCATCAGTTGATACATGCAAGAAACGGAAGCAGTGGCGTGCATCCTCTGCAAGGGTCCGCCAGTAATCGCGGGCGCATTCGAGCAGCCCCAGGGTTCCGACCACATTGGTTTCGACAAAGGCAGCCGGTCCGTCGATCGAGCGATCCACGTGGGATTCAGCTGCAAAATTGACGATTGCTGTAGGCCGATGTTCGCGCAACAGATGGCCCACCATTGCACGGTCACCAATGTCTCCCTGCACGAACTTATGCCGATCGTTGCCTTGAAGCGGACTTAAAGTATCAAGGTTCCCCGCGTATGTCAGTTTGTCCAGGTTAACGACCCGGGTTCCCGCCGCGATGGCTTGAAGTACGAAATTGGCGCCAATAAAGCCCGCGCCTCCCGTGACAAACAGTGTCCTCATCAATCTCTGCCTCGATTCGCCTCCATGGGGCCGGCATTGTGACATGAGCTTGCGGGCGCCTGTACCGAAAAAATGCCCCATTATGGTGTTGTTTAGGTGAAAGTACGGCTGACGGGTAAGATACTCGGCTACATTCCAAATTAATCAGGTCGCAAGCACGCCATGGCTCGAAAGTCAATGGATCGCCAATATGGGATGGGTACCCGTGCCATCCATGCCGGGCAGTCGCCCGATCCTGCCACCGGGGCCATCATGACCCCTATCTATGCGACCTCGACCTACGTGCAGGAGAGCCCGGGGCGGCATAAGGGATTTGAGTACTCTCGAACGCAAAATCCTACGCGCATGGCCTATGAGCGCTGCGTTGCTGCGCTGGAAGGAGGGGACGCCGGATTTGCCTTTGCTTCGGGGCTGGCGGCGGCGTCCACCACGCTTGAGCTATTGGATGCTGGCGACCACGTGATCGCCATGGATGACCTTTATGGAGGCAGCTATCGTCTGTTCGAGCGGGTTCGTCGTCGCTCGGCTGGCTTGGACTTCAGCTTTATTGATCTCAATGACGTTAAAGCATTGCGTGCCGCGCTGAAGCCCAATACGCGAATGATCTGGGTCGAAACGCCGACCAATCCGATGTTGAAGCTGGTCGATCTATACAAGGTCAGTGCATTCGCGCGCCGTCACGGTCTGATTCTGGTGGTCGACAACACCTTCTGCTCCCCTTTGCTGCAACGTCCGATCGAGTACGGGGCGGATCTGGTACTGCATTCGGCCACCAAGTACCTCAATGGCCACTCCGACATGGTTGGCGGCGTGGTGGTTGTCAAGGGCGACGAGCTGCGCGAACGCATGGGGTTCCTGCAGAACTCGGTGGGTGCAGTGGCCGGTCCGTTCGATTCGTTCCTGGCCATGCGCGGCTTAAAGACCCTTCATCTGCGCATGAAGGCTCATTGCGACAATGCGTTGGAGATTGCCAAATGGCTGGAGCGTCACGAGGCGATTGAGCGGGTTATTTATCCCGGCCTAAAGAGTCACCCGCAGCAGGCCCTAGCTCGGCGTCAAATGGACGGCTTTGGCGGCATCATCAGTGTCGAGGTTAAGGGGGGGCTAAAGCGAGCCAGACGCATGTTGGAGCGATGCGAACTGTTTGCGTTGGCTGAATCACTTGGGGGCGTGGAAAGCCTGATCGAGCATCCCGCGATCATGACTCATGCTTCTTTGCCATCTAATCATCGAAAGGTGCTTGGTATTAGTGACGGTCTAATTAGATTGTCTGTGGGAGTCGAAGATGTCGTCGACTTGAGGAAAGACCTTGAGCGGGCATTAACTTAAGTTAAATAATCGGATTATTCGGTGTGAACTACGGCATTATTCAAACTGGGGCTTTTAATGAAGGCTGAGGCAGGGCGCAACGCTGTCCATTGGGGTCAAATGGTTTCGGCGCTCACGGTCCATCGATCGCTTTCGCTAGAGCTTTCTAAGCGCGATGTTCTAGGTCGCTACCGCGGAGCAACCTTTGGACTCCTTTGGTCGCTGATAAGCCCCTTTCTAACGCTGTCGATTTACACGTTTGCCTTCGGCAGCATTTTAAAGAGTCGCTGGCCGCAAACGTCAGATGGCTCCGCAAGCTTCGCCATGATCCTTTTTGTGGGCCTCATTGTCCATGGTTTTTTTGCGGAATGTCTGAGTCGGTCGGCAACTCTGATAACCAATAATGTAAATTATGTCAAGAGGGTGATATTTCCATTGGAAATACTGCCGTGGTCAATGGTGGCTGCAGCCGCATTTCATACACTAATGAATATGGCTGTGTTCGTTTTTCTTCATTACCTGCTTGACGGTCGTATTTCAGGCCTTGTGCTGCTGTTTCCGGTAGTGATTACGCCTCTCATTTTGTTGGCGATTGGTATTGGATGGATTTTTGCGGCGCTAGGTGTGTATTTCAGGGATGTATCGCAGGTGACCGGCGTTATTTCGACTGCAATGTTCTTTCTATCTTCGGCAATGGTGCCCGTATCAGCCTTGCCGGCCGCATATCAGCCAATATTTAGGGCAAACCCTCTCACCTTCATCATCGATCAGGCGAGAGAGGTAGCACTCTGGGGGCATTTCCCCGATTGGCTTGGGCTGGCGCAATACTCGCTTGTTTCCGTTCTCGTGATGGTGATTGGGTTTGTAATGTTTCAAGTCACGCGAAGGGGGTTTGCCGATGTCCTTTGACCATGCTGAGGAAATCATTTCCCTCAACAATGTTAATAAGATGTTTCCCATTTACAAAAGCCCTCATCATCGGTTTTTGCAAATGCTCTCGCCGATAAGAGACAAGGAGCGTTGGTATAAGAAGTTTTTGGCGCTTCGCGATATTTCTATTGAAATAGGCAAGGGTGAGACGTTTGGAATCGTTGGACGGAACGGTTCCGGAAAGTCCACATTGTTGCAGATTATATGTGGAATCCTTTCGCCAACCAGTGGCCATGTTGGTGTAAAGGGACGGATAGCAGCGCTGCTCGAACTCGGCGCGGGATTCAATCCAGAATTTACAGGGCGTGAGAATGTCTTTCTCAACGGAACTGTGCTTGGTCTGACCAGGGAGGAGGTGGCCGCGCGTTTTGATGAAATCGCGGCCTTCGCGGATATTGGTGATTACATCGATCAGCCGGTAAAAAGCTATTCAAGCGGCATGTATGTGCGCTTGGCCTTCGCCGTGGCTATTCACGTCACGCCGGATATTTTGATCATCGACGAAGCATTGTCGGTGGGTGACGAGGCGTTTCAGCGCAAATGCTTTGCGAGGATCAATGCCCTGCGAGATTCGGGCGTAACGATTTTATTTGTTTCGCATTCCGCCGGCATCGTTACGGAATTATGCAATCGGGCGCTGCTTCTCGACCGAGGCGAAATGCTCGCGCTTGGCCATCCAAGGGAAGTTGTTGCGAAGTATCACAAGTTGCTTTTTGCACCGCAGGACAAGGTTGCAGAGATAAGGGAAGGGTTGCGGGCCGAAAGCCTGCTCGCCCCCTCTTTGCCCGCGCTACAGGAAACAGCCGAGTCCGGCGTAGAGAAGCTAGCGGTGACGATAGAAGAAGATCACGCTTATTTTGACGAGCATATGCGGCCGTCGAGCACCGTGCATTATGCAAGTCATGGGGTCGAGATCATCGATCCACACCTGGAGACGCTATCGGGCCGCAGGGTGAATGTTCTGACCGCAGAGCACAACTACGTCTATTGCTATGAGGTGGAGTTTTCGGAGAGTGCGGCAGGGGTGCGCTTCGGAATGATGATCAAGACCGTCTCCGGATTTGAGATAGGCGGTGGTGCCAATGCTTTGCAGCAGGACGCCATCAGTATTGTCGATCGCGGAAATCGCGCCAAAGTGAAGTTCCGCTTTACGTGCCGACTCGCCTCTGGGGCATATTTTATGAATGCCGGGGTGGTTGGTGTCGTCGGCGAGGAAGAAACCTTCCTTTGTAGGCAGGTTGATATTGCCATGTTCAGGGTTATGCCCGACCCCGAGCGCATAGCAACGGGACTGGTTAATTTCAGTATCGCGCCTGAGGTGGAGTTCATTGCACGCAAAGATGAATTGATCAATGGAAACGCCTGATCATCCTCTCTCGTGCACGCAACAGCGGGGTCGCCGGAGTATGGGCAACAAGAGTGTGATAGTGGGGTGGACCGGGCGCCTCTCACTTGAGAGGTTTTGCCAAGCCGCGGGTGCTCTCGGGGTCAACCTCGAAATTATTTCCCGTGTTCCTCTGCCGGAATCCGGGGCGCCAGTTTTGTTGGCGCACAATTTTAGCGACGTCGTAAGACTGATGTTTAGGTGCTTTGCTCGCTACAAGATTGCATATGTCGATTGGACCTCGACCGGGGGGCGCTCGCGAAATTTGGTTTGCCTATTGATCGCCTGTTTGCTGTCAGCAGGAAGCGTAAAGATCGTAAAGGACGGGGACTTGGTTAACACGGGCGATTTTCTAAAGGAAGGGGTGAGGCGTTTGTTTGGTCGATATGCGCTCGCATGTATGTGGATGGAGCTCACCGCGAGCTTGGTTGGCTTGTGGATGACGGTAAAAAAGCAGCTATACGCCCTGTTCTATCCGGTGACTGCCCTGCTGACCGTCTCTTTCGCAGAAAGGAAGCGCAGCCAAGCGCGAATGGCTGAGGTTGCCTCCAAATATGGGCGCGTCGATTTTTGGTTGTCCAGATCAGGGTTTCGAAGCCGGTCTTTCATAATTGCAGGACTCTATGCCGCCCTTTTTTCTGCTGCGGCCTTGCTTGTTTATCCCGCATTGCTGGTGTGCCGCCTTCTGCGTGGACTGAGACGACAAGTCGACTCACGGGCTACGATTCTGCTTATATCTCACGAGTGTCGCCTAAATGGGGCGCCTCAAAGTTTGTTGACATTGCTGGCAGGGATTGACCGCAAAGAGTTCCGTCCGTTGTTGCTGGTTCCGGGAGAGGGGCAGCTGGCAGACGCAGCACGATCGCTGGGGATTGACGTTTACGTCGCGCCGCTTTCACAAGTATTGATGCAACGTCCGAACCGGCTTGCGATGGTCCGCCACCTCCTTCGTCTGATGGTTTCGATCGGTCCAGTGATGGGGCTGATTACGCGTGAGCGGGTCTCGCGGATCCATATCAATGTGGCGGTCACTCCGGATGCCGCTCTGGCTGGCAAGTTGCTGGCCGTTCCAGTTATATGGCACTTCAGGGAGACCATCGGGGCAACGCGATGGAATCATTTCCAGGTTCGCGTCCTTCGATGGTTTTCGAGCCTAGTGGTCTGCAACTCCGAGTTTACGCGCACGCGCATCGCGGGGCTTGGGTGCCCTTACTCCCACTCGGTTACGTTGCATAACTGCATTGATGACAGGTTCGCTCACTGGCGGGCAGCGCGTGCAGAGGTTCGCCGTGAGTTGAAGGTTGCCGACGATACATTGCTGATTGGTTGTGTCGGCCAGATCACCCATGACAAGGGGCAGGACACCTTTTTACAAAGCGCTGGGCTGATTGCGATGAGCCATCCCAATGTGCGTTTCGCATTGGTTGGGACGCTGGAGAACGCCCAGTATGTCGCTGAACTTCGCCGAATGGTCGTAGAGGCTGGCATAGAGGATCGTGTGCTGTTTGTCGGTTTTCGCACGGATATAGGTCGAGTGATGTCTGCATTCGATGTCCACGTAACTCCTTCACGTTGGGACGAACCCTTTGGCCGTGTAGCTCTGGAGTCTATGGTTCTGGGCGCGGTGTCGGTTGTCTCCAATCGAGGCGGATTGCCAGAGATTGTCCAGAGCGGCGAGTCCGGAGTTGTATTCGAGGCCGGAAATGCAGTGGCGCTGGCTAGGGTATTCACCACTCTGATTGAAAATCCAGCAGAGCGTAAGCGACTCAGTGAAAATGGCGTCGCGCGCGCGCGGGCTGAGTTCTCGAGCCTGAAACATATCGACGATTTTCAGCATTTGCTGCGCTACCCGGTTCCGCCTTCAGGAGTTGGGCGTGTGACCGCTGCCTGGAGGCGCCTAGCCAAGGTCTTGCCGTTACGCCTTCGCGCGAGCGTATGGTGTGTACCTGCATATCTGGCTCTCGCGGTACTCGTTCCGGTTGTCTGGGGCATCGCGATCGCGAGCTTTCTCTTGGCGCTTCCTTTCGCCTTGGTTGCGGGCTGGATAGCGCGCCGCAGCGCCAAATATAGAAGCGTCGCCGTTCTGGCCTATCAGGCGAAACGCAACGCCTCAACGCGTTTTCGAGTTACCCGATTGTTCGATCAGATGCCGAATAAAGGTGTCAAGACTAAGATTTTCTATCCTTCGGGTGATCGTCTTGGGGACCTATTCTATTCGTCCCTGTTCTATGGCGATCATCCTTACCTGAAAGACTTCTACTATTACGTCATTATTTTTCCTGTGCGGTTGTATGGCATTGCCGCCAGTTTATTTTATCGAACCGTTCTCATTCAGTATGAGCTCTTTTATGAAGGGCCGATGCTCCTTGAGCGCCTCCTTCTGACGCTGCATCCGCGCGTCTTGTATGACTATGATGATTCACTTTTTGCCTTTGAAAGATATGCGAAAGAGTTGCCAAAAATTCTCCCGCGGTTTCGTCACGTGGTAGTGGGTAATGATTATCTTGCTGATTACACGCGAAAATTTAATAAGCAAATCACTCTAATCCCCACGTGTCCGGATCAGGTCGATACGGATCACGTCGTCGAGAAGGGGCGGAAGCTGGTGATAGGTTGGGTGGGGAATCCCGCTAATCTCAGTTATTTGCGAATGCTTAAGGGTCCGATCGTCCGCCTGAGTGCGCGCCACAATATTGAGCTCCTTCTTATTTCAGCGGGTCCCTATCAATTGCAATGGTTTGGGTTGGAGGGGCTGCCAATACGCAGAAGGCAGTGGGCACTACAACGAGAGCTGACGGACTTGCAGGAAATGGATATCGGCGTGATGCCGGTGGATGAGGACGAGGTTGGTAGAGGTAAGTGCGGATTCAAGGCGCTCCAGTACATGGCCGTGAACGTGCCCACTGTCGCGTCTCCCGTGGGTGTGAATGCGGACATCGTAAGACCGGGCGAAAGCGGTTACCTTGCGGATAGTGAGGAAGATTGGGAGCAGTATCTAGAGCGCCTTATCGAAGACGAGGCGCTGCGTAAGCGCTTGGGTGCAGCGGGCTGTCGAGTGGTTAAGCGGGGGTTCGATCAGGGCGATCAGGTGGATCGCTGGATCGAACTGATTGAATAATTCCTTCCAGAGAATCGGTTAGAACATGGGAGCTGCAAATTCGAAGCGCTTGATACTGGTGATAGGGATGCACCGTTCTGGCACCAGTGCAATCACTCGAGGATTGCAGGCACTTGGTGTTGATCTTGGTGAGGCTCTCTTGGAACCGGGTCCTTCGGAGAATCCCCTAGGTTTCTGGGAGGATCGTGACGTAGTCGAGCTGAATCAGCGGCTGCTGATTGCACTAGGTTCCAATTGGGACCGGACGGCTGAGATCAACCAACGGGCCCTATCGGATGAGGACTTGGAGGATTTTGTAAACCAGGCCACTGTGTTGCTCTCCGCGAAGCTGGCAGACAGGTCGGTTTGGGCGTTCAAGGATCCCCGGACGTCAAGACTTCTGTGGTTTTGGAAGCGCGTATTCGCTCGCCTTCAGATCGATGACGTCAGTTACGTTCTATGCCTCAGGAACCCGCTCTCGGTCAGCGATTCACTTTTTGCGAGGAATTCCATGGATCGGGCGGTTTCGATCCTGCTCTGGGGCGTCTACATGGTTGATGCCCTTCAGCAGATCGACTCTTCTCGTACGGTGGTGGTCGACTACGATCGCCTAATGGAGCATGGGCGTAACGAGCTTAGGCAGGTCGCTGAGGCGATCCACCTGCCACTCCCTGATGATGATGGAGAAAGCGCGTATTTGGACGAATTTTTGAGTCCGACACTCCGCCATAGCCAATATGGAATAGATCATCTTCGTGACTGTGGCTTGGCCGATCACACAATGGTGTCGTTGTACGCGAGCCTCAAGGAAGTGGCGGAGGCGCGGCTTGCGATTGAGGCTAGTGCGATGTTGGAGACCCTCGACGATGCCGCACACTGGCTACGGGGGCTCAGTGCTGTTCGGGAGGCCCTAGACAGGTTTCGCTGTGGAGACAACGAAGAGCTTGGCCGCTCTCTAGCGGACGTCGCCTCGAATCATGGTGAGGCACAGAGGATCGTATCTCTCAGAGAGTTCGAAGATATGAGCGCTCGGGCTGAAATGTTCAGGCTTGAAGGCGACCGCCTGAGAGACCGAAACGGGGAACTGGAAGGGCGCCTGAGCCAGTGGGAGAGTGTTTGCGCCCAAGCAGAGATGTTCCGGTTGGAGTGCGACCGACTTCGAGCAAGGAACGGTGAGCTGGACGGGCATCTTAGCGAGTTGGAAAGTATCCGCGCCCAAGCTGAGATGTTTCGAGTGGAATGTGATCGACTTCGAGCAAGGAACGGTGAGCTGGATGGGCACCTGAGCGAGTTTGAAAGTGTCCGCGCTCAATCGGAGATGTTCCGGTTGGAGTGTGACAGGCTCCGAGAAAGAAACGGCGAATTGAACGGGCTTCTATCTGAACAGGCGAATGTCCTGGCCATGCACCAGTCTCAATTGGATGAGTTTCGTACGGAGAACGATTCTCTGCTGGAGAGGAATGCTGTTTTCCTGGGACAGATGGAGCATGCGAAGACTCTGGAGTCTGAGATGCGTGAGGAGGCCGATCGACTGCGCGTACGTTGCGCCGCACTCGTCATGGAAGTAGATCAGCACGCGGCGAGGATTGAGGAACGCCAAACCAGAGACTCGGAATTGAGCGGATTGATCGAGCAGCTGACAAATGAACTGCGCGAAGCTCATCTGTCGATAGCAAGCCTGTCCGCGGAGAAATCCAACTTGCAGGCGAAAAACGTGGCGCTCTCAGCAAGAATCGTGCAACTCCGTGCGACGCGGGCATTGCTCGCCGCTCACGCGAGCAAGCGGTACGAGGATGAACTCGGCCGGATCGAAGCAGCCTTGAACCGCCTAGAGCAGCATCATGGCGACGCGGAGCTCAAATCGTTGCCAAGGGTGCCGTGGTGGCGACGTCGGGACTAAGGGCTTGAGCGCCCTTCTATAACAAATGTCAGTTTGCAACACCGTATTTAAGGAAACGTAACCGTGTGCGGAATCACAGGCTTTATCAGCTTTCAAGGCCAGACTTTAGGACAGAAGTTTCTCGATGCTGCCGCGCAGGCCATCTTCCATCGCGGCCCTGATGAAGGCGGTAGTGCGATTCTGGCCGAAGGGCGTATTGGGTTGGCAATGCGTCGATTGAGCATCGTTGATCTGGCGGGCGGTCATCAGCCAATGAGCTGCGGGAATGGCAGCGTGACCATTGTCTTCAATGGTGAGATTTATAATTACCCTGAGCTCAAGGCAAAGTACCTTGCCGACGAGGCGATGAGTACGCGTAGTGATACTGAGGTCCTGCTCAAGCTATATGAGCGCATGGGGACGGATTGCTTTGGGCTGCTTCGCGGCATGTTTGGTCTCGCGATATGGGATGCGCGGACAAACAAGCTTATTCTCGCGAGGGATGCGTTTGGAAAGAAGCCGCTCTATTACTTCAAGAACGAAAATGGCGTCATCTTTGGCTCCGAGATCAAAAGTGTTCTTGAGGATGAGCGTGTACCGAGGAAGCTTTCGCCTCAGGGACTGGACAACTTCCTTTCCTGGCTGGCCGTGCCTGATCCCGATACGATGTATGACGGGATCAGAAAGTTGCCAGCTGGCCATTTCATGGTGCTTGATCTTCAGGGGAACTCGCGCCTGGAGCGGTATTGGGACCTCAAGTTCCCTTCCGTACCTCGAGTGACGAATCCGAGCGATGCTGCAGATCTGCTGATTTCCAGGTTGAGCGAGTCGATTTCTATCAGGCTGCGCGCAGACGTTCCTGTTGGCGTGCTTCTATCCGGCGGTGTCGACAGTTCGGCCATCGTCGCCCTCGCTTCTCGAGAGGTGTCTCACAACCTAAGGACCTATTCGATTGGATTCGCTGAAGATGGTTTCAACGAATTTCAGTATTCAGATTCGGTCGCAAAGCGATATGGCACCGACCACACTAAGATCATTATGCCGCCCGAGCTGTACTGGGACACTCTGCAGACGGTGATCTGGCATCTGGACGAACCAGTGTGTGACACCGCAACTGTGCCTCTCTTCTACCTGTGCCGCGAAGCTCGCAAGTCCGTCAAGGTGCTCCTCTCGGGTGAGGGCAGTGACGAAATGCTTGGCGGCTATACCTCTCGCTACAAGGAAGGAGCGGAAGTAGTGCGCCGCGGTCGTAAATCGGAATATCTGCCAAAGGTGCTTCGTAGCTACCTGTGGAACAAGAGCGGTGGCGGAGTTTGGCCCTCCGGAAGAAAGGAGCTATGGGATCTGACTCAGGCTGGAGAGATTCGTTTTCTCAACAATCAAATCTACGGCTATTACGAAGGTCTCAGAGAGGAACTCTACAGGGGCGGTCTGATGGAGGGCTTCAGGCCCGATCGATCCGAACTGATCGAGCGTGTGGTAGACACGTCCCGCACTCCTCTTCAGCGGCTCCTCTATACCGACTGTAATGTCAACCTGCCTGCGTATCTTTTGATGAAGGCTGACAAGATGAGCATGGCGGCTTCTATCGAGCTGCGTTGCCCATTCCTGGACAAGGACTTTGCTGACTTCTGTGCAGGCCTGCCCGATGAGCTGAAGCTCGATCAGGTTGTCGGAGGAAAGGCTATTTTGAAGAAGGCGCTCGAGCCCTTGCTGCCGCATGACGTTCTCTATCGCCCGAAAATGGGTTTTCCCGTGCCGATCAGTGAATGGCTGAAGGGTGGCTTGAAGGAGCAGGCATACGAGACTCTGTTTGCGGCCAATAACCATATCTCCCAGTTCCTCAATATGGATCATGTTCGGAGCATGTGGGATCACCATCAGCAAGGCACCATGATTTTCGGTACTCAGCTTTGGCAGCTGGTGCTTGTGGAACTTTGGATGACGCGGTTTGGAGTCAGTGTATGAATGCCCCGAGGCTTTCCGAGCTGATTGCTGGCCGCGACAATAACCTCAACATGATCCGGCTGATCGCCGCATCGCTTGTTCTCTATTCCCACTCATTTGCCCTGGCCCGCTTGCCTCCCGGCGCGGATGGCGGAAAGGAAGCTATTGGTGTCCTATTGGGCAGTCAGAATGGTGGATCTATTGCTGTCAATGCGTTCTTCCTTATCAGTGGCTTTCTAGTAACCACTAGTCTCGTCAAACGCAACGATCTGGCGTTCTACTTTAGATCGCGAGCGCTGAGGCTGTTTCCCGCGTTGTTTGTGTCATTGCTGCTGACGGTCTTCGTAGTGGGGCCTTGGGTAACAACCCTCCGCATCTCTGAGTATTTTGCCGATCACCAGACGTATCGATTCTTTTTAAATAATTTGAGCCTCTGGCGTGCCGACTATGTACTGCCAGGAGTGTTTCAAGACATGCCCAATACGTCCCCCAATGGGTCGCTCTGGACCCTGCCTATGGAGGGCCGAATGTACCTGCTTGTAGCAGCAACTTGGCTGCTGCAGGCGTTTACCCGTCGCTGGTTGTTCAACTTGGTGATATTTGCGGGAATCATCTTCACCATCAGTTGGCCACAATTCAATCCATTTATTCCCGATCAGAGGCAGTGCTTCGTAGTCGCGACGTTCTTTGTCGTAGGCATGATCATCTACATGAATGCCGATCTTATTCCAGTCCATGGGTTGGGGGTCGCGCTACTGTTGCTTTTTAGTTTTGCGGTCCGAGGGCAGCCAACTTTCGACGCATTGTTTGGTGTTGCGCTTGCATATGGGGTCTTTTGGCTTGGGTTCATTCCTAGGATAAATTTCTTCAACAGGATTGGCGACTATTCCTACGGCGTTTACGTCTATGCTTTTCCTATTCAGCAGCTCTACGTGCATTTCTTGGGCGAAGTGAGCCCACTGAAACTGTTTGTGCTTTCAATGCCGACCACCCTGCTCGTTGCGATGGCGTCGTGGCATTACCTGGAGAAGCCTGCTTTGTCACTCAAGGGACGTAAGCGAGCAACAGCTGCCGAGCCGCTGAATACTGCAAGCTGATTGTGCGGAGCTGCACGGCTTCCTTTGGTGCAAACCGGTCACCGGAGCCTGTGGTGCTTGGATGCTCGGTGCTGAGAACTGACCATTACGGAGTATGGATTTTGAAGATTGCGATTTTTGGTACTGGGTACGTTGGCCTGGTTACCGGGGCCTGCTTGGCAGAGATGGGTAATCATGTGGTGTGCGTGGACATTGACGCGCAGAAGGTAAATCGCCTTAAAAGTGGGGAGATCCCCATCTATGAACCCGGGTTGGAGGCTATCGTCAAGAGGAATTTCGCCGCGGGACAGTTGGATTTCACGGTCGACCCTGTCACAGGGATCGCACACGGTGAGGTGATTTTCATTGCGGTCGGTACACCTCCCGATGAGGATGGAAGTGCAGATCTGAGTTATGTTCTGGAGGTTGCCTCCACCATCGGTGATCACATTGCCGATTACGCCGTCGTCGTAAACAAGTCGACTGTTCCAGTCGGTACCGCGCGATTAGTGCGGGACAGAATCGAGGCGCGACTGGCTGCGCGAGACATCAGCCAGGTATTTGACGTTGTTTCAAATCCAGAGTTTCTAAAGGAAGGCGATGCGGTTGAAGACTGCATGCGTCCCGATCGAATTATCGTCGGCAGTTCCAGTTCCCGCGCTATTGAGGTGTTGCGCAAGCTGTATGCACCGTTCAATCGGAATCATGAGCGACTAGTCATCATGGACGAGTGCTCGGCGGAGCTCACGAAGTATGCAGCCAACGCTATGCTTGCTACCAAGATCAGTTACATGAACGAGATCGCCAATATTGCCGAACGCGTTGGTGCAGATGTGGAGTTGGTGCGGCAGGGCATCGGAACCGATCCGAGGATCGGGTTTCAGTTCATTTATCCTGGTGCTGGCTATGGTGGTTCCTGCTTCCCCAAGGACGTGAAAGCACTGGAACACCTCGCGCGTTCGGCTGGTTATGATGCGCGGCTATTGTCGTCTGTAGAGGCGGTCAATCGGGATCAGAAGCATAAGCTGTTTGGCTACATGCATAAGCACTTCAGAAGTGCGCTGTCGGATAAGACCATTGCAGTCTGGGGGCTCGCGTTCAAGCCAAACACCGATGACATGCGGGAGGCACCAAGTCGGACGTTGATCGAAGGTCTTCTGGAGGCCGGTGTAAAGGTTAGAGCATTTGATCCCGAAGCCATGCATGAGGCGAAACGAGTCTTTGATGGTTTCGGGGAAGGGTTGACGTTTTGTTCTAATGCCTATGAGGCATTGGAAGGGGCAGATGCGCTTGCCATCGTAACGGAATGGAAGGTGTTTCGTAGTCCCGACTTCAATCGGATGGCGGGGGCGTTGAAGGCGCGCGTCCTGTTTGATGGGCGAAACATCTACGACCCATTGCAGGTTGAGGCTGCTGGTATTGCCTATTACGGAATAGGCCGCGGCAGGAGCTTATTGAGTTCCTAATACCTCTGAAACAGTCCGAAGGGCTTTGGCTTCTAGGCTATTCATTGGGGTAGCGCCAGCAAAAATGCGGGCGCTACCGCAGATAGTCAACTACCGCCAAGGTGACCGTGGTGAAGCCAGCTTTGCTGTGTTGACGCAGTAGCCTCAGGCTGGGTCCAAAACCAGCCCTTCAGCCAATCTGTTGTTCGAGTTCCGGAATGATCTTGAACAGATCCCCCACCAAACCAATATCCGCAATCTCAAAAATCGGCGCCTCGCCGTCCTTGTTGATGGCGACGATGGTGCCGGCGTCCTTGATGCCGGTGAGGTGTTGGATGGCGCCGGAGATGCCGATGGCCATGTACAGCTCCGGCGCGATGATCTTGCCGGTCTGGCCCACTTGCAGGTCGCTCGGCACGTAGCCGG
>Ga0209437_100693_pt1 | contig 17654 bp, 15 predicted proteins | sample AraplaL_Cvi_mTSA_FD_184266 | JGI IMG/M metagenome (GOLD analysis project Ga0209437, IMG submission 184266) | Arabidopsis root microbial communities from the University of North Carolina, USA - plate scrape CL_Cvi_mTSA (SPAdes) (version 2) | ecosystem: Host-associated > Plants > Roots > Endosphere...
ACACGCTGGGTAAACTGCGAATCAACGACTGGTTTGGTCCTCACTTTTTCCAAACGAACTTCTGGTATATGTGGGCGACCACCTTCGCCTTCCAACCTTGGCATAGCGCCGTGGAATTCAAAAGATACATGCTCCGCTTTTTTCACGAATTCCCGAGAATTCAAACCCTGGAAGGTGTCACTCGGACACCCTTCAACCAGTACGACTCGATCATCCTGCCACTGTATAACTATCTGGAACCGTTTGGCGTAGATTTCACGCTGAAATGTACCGTCACGGATCTGGACTTCAAAGATGGCGAGGGCATTACGGTGAGTCGGATGCATGTGCTCAAGGGAGGTAAAGAGGAGGTCATTGACATCGACGAAGGCGATCTGGTCATTGTCACCAATGGCTCGATGACCGAAGGGGCCGACCTTGGCTCCATGACTTCCGCACCGAAGCTGAACGGCAAGGGCAGCTCATGGAAGCTGTGGGAGAACATTGCCGCCAAGAAACCGATGCTGGGCAATCCTTCTTCATTTAATGATCATGTGCATGAGTCCAAATGGGAGTCGTTTACGGTCACCTTCCAGGATTCGGTTTTCTTTGATCTGATGGGGAAATTCACACGTAACCGGGCAGGTACCGGCGCTCTGGTTACGTTCAAGGATTCCAGTTGGTTTATGTCTGTCGTTCTGGCTTTCCAGCCGCATTTCCGCGGTCAGCCCGAGCATGTCAAGGTGTTCTGGGGTTACGGATTGTACCCGGATAACGTAGGTGACTATGTGAAGAAAAAAATGAGCGATTGCACCGGAGAAGAGATTATGCAAGAGTTGATCTGCCATCTCCATTTTCAAGAGCATCAAGAGGCGATCATGGCTACCGCCAACTGCATTCCTTGCATGATGCCCTACATCACTGCCCAATTCATGCCTAGACTGAACAGTGACAGACCGAAAGTTGTGCCTGAGGGCTCCACCAACCTGGCCTTTATTAGCCAATTCTGCGAGATTCCCGATGACGTGGTATTCACGGAAGAATATTCGGTCCGGGCAGCACGTATCGCCGTCTACACCCTTCTTGGAGAGAACCGTCCGATTGAGCCGATCAACCAGTATCAGTATGATGTCCGGACGCTGTTCAGTAGTTTTGTGACTTCGTTTAGATAACTGTTTATATCGAGGATTCAAACATAAGGCGAATGAAGGAATAGTTGGATGGATCTTTGGAGATATCTGTAGGATTCGGTGAGTAACTTTGTGCTCTTTAGGAAGCTTAGTTATCTTAATTGTATTGATTGTGCCAAGTTAGTAAGTTATGAGTTACTACATGCGTTAGCTTCAGAAGCTTGCATCCCCTTTGAACGAGTCAATGAGTGAATATGGTTGTTGCTGAACTGAAGAGTCGTTGTATAAAAAAATAGAGAGAGTTCCGTCAGCTATGACAGGACTCTCTCTTTCGTTTAATCATTTACTATCTAAGCCCGACACATAGCCTTCATCGGATTGCCAACTGTCGTCTAAAGAACCTCACAAGCCTTATTACTCGAAATTTCGCAGGTTTGAAAATCTAACGAATCGTAGCCACCTTATTTTGAGTATAAACATAGTTCTGTAACGTAATATTGCTCATTTTCATTACATAGCGTGTCTATGATTCGTAACATTTTGTATGACAGCAAAATCTTTGAAATAAGACTTCGCAGGTTCATTAGAACTGAGAGACCCTTCGGAAAAGACTACTTAGGAGAGCCGCCACTTACTACACTTTACTTATGTGCGGAAAGTCGTAAACTTCAGCATGTGCACGAGCTTGGATAAGTGTGCGATTTCCTGCTGGACGCCAGAAGTATCAGTCCCCGCCATGGCCTGATTCGCCCGCAGTGTTCTGCGAGTGTTCAGCATTCCTTCGATCAGTTTCATGACCGTGTTGCGTCCACGATGATCGACAATCATATACTTTTTGCGTATATCCAGCTCTACCCACACGATGTTGCTGAATGATGTGAACAGATGCTTGCGGTACTGCTCCATATCGGTCTCATTGTAATGCTCGCCATAAAAGGCATAGTATCCGTGTATGTGCAACTTCTCCGCCAACACTGCGATGAACGGATCATTTTCGAGCATAGCGTTACGTTCCATGTTTCACGCCTCCGTTATGCGTGATCCGCAGATCCCGTCTTTTTGAGATCTATTTTAACATATTGTGCAAGGTGTTGCCTCTCCGCAAACAAATCCACGCTACAATTTACTCGCCGACCTGTCTGCCCTTCACCCACACACCCTCAATATCCAGCTCCGCATTCAGCAAAACGATATCTGCCTGTTTTCCTTGAGCCAGGGAACCTGTTCGGTGATCAATACCCAGCAGGCGTGCGGGGGTCAGACTTGCTGCACGTGATGCAGTGTTCAGACTCAAGCCCACTTCCTGCACCAGGTAACGGAAACCGCGAATCATCGTCAGTGTACTTCCCGCCAGTGCGCCGCCGTCCTTCAGTCTGGCCTCGCCATGCTTCACGATTACAGGCAGGTCGCCGATCTTGTATTCCCCGTCATCCAGTCCCGCGGCAGACATGGCATCTGTGATCAACACCAGTTGATCGTTATGTTGCTTCAATTGAGCGAGGATCGAGATCACCGCAGGGTGTACGTGAATACCATCGGCAATCACCTCAGCACTGATGCGTGGATCACTCAGCACGGCTCCGGCAGCTCCCGGTAGCCGGTGATGCAGCGGTGTCATCGCATTAAACGTATGCACCGCATGATGAAGTCCGGCTTCAACTGCACGTTCGACCTCTTCATAGGTCGCATCCGTATGGCCGAGTGCCGCTGTAATCCGCTGTTCACGCAGCCACGAGATGACTTCCAGTGCGCCTTCACGTTCCGGTGCCAACGTAACTTGACGGATTAGACCGGGATATTGCTTCTCCCATGCTTCAAGCCAGGATACATCAGGCAGAATGATATGTTCCGGATTTTGCGCACCAGGCCATTTCGGACTAAAAAACGGACCTTCCAGGTGTACACCCTCAAGCTGTGCATATGGCATTTCGCCTGAACGGTAGCGGTCTACTTCAGCAAGTACGCTGTCCAGTTGCTCTTTCGGAGCGGTCATCGAAGTCGCAAGCATCGCTGTTGTTCCCTGCGTACTATGAAAAGAAGTGATCTTGTCCAACACCTCGGGGCTAGCGTCCATAAAGTCTTCTCCGTTCCCACCATGCACATGGATATCAATGAATCCAGGCACAATGAGACTACGGTCCGGTACAGACAGCGGCAAAGCTTCTCGCCGAATCTGTTCAGGCAGACCTTCCGGTATCCCAGCATAAAGGATTTTTCCATCCCTCCAGGCTAATACACCGTCTTCCAATATCTCATTGGAAAGGAGCAGCTTGCCCCGAAGAAGAGAAATATTTTCATCACGCTGGCTCCCAGGTTCATGGCTATTCGCTCCGGTCATCTCACCAGCCTCCCTGCTGCACGGTCCAGCAATACCACCACATTTGGATGACATTGCAACAGCGATGCAGGACAGGCCGTTGTGATTGGGCCCATAAAAGCTTCGCGAATAATCTCGGCTTTTTCCTCGCCACGGGCTATGAGCAGAATCTGTTTGGCTTTCAAAATGGTACCGACACCCATCGTAATCGCCTGAGCCGGAACCTCATCGATGCTGTCGAAGAAACGTGCATTTGCCTTTCGCGTCTCTTCTTTCAGATCCACAACATGCGTTCGTCCTGTAAGTTCGGTTCCCGGTTCATTGAAGCCAATATGACCATTATGTCCAATGCCCAGCAGTTGCAGATCTACTGGTCCACGATCATCCAACCGCTGTTCATAAGACTTACATTCCTGTTCCAGATCGGCAGCCTGACCATCAGGCACATGCGTTCTGGCAAGATCTATATCGATATGATGAAATAATTGTTCGTTCATGAAACTGCGGTAACTTTCGCGATGCTCTGTTGGAAGTCCGACATACTCATCCAGATTGAATGAAGAAGCCTGCGAGAAGCTGACCAGTCCCTTCTGGTACAACGTAATAAGTTGTTTATATATGCCTACAGGCGAACTTCCCGTTGCAAGTCCGAGGACTGCACGTGGTTTGGTCTGCAATAAACTGGCGATGACTCCTGCACCCGTGGCATTCAAATCTTCTTCATTTTCAAAAATACGTATATTCATCTGTTTAAGCACCTCCGTTGTGTTGTACGCGATAGGACTGCACGTTGTGATAGGATTGTTCCAATCTGGGGATGAAACGGTCGAAGTCGGCACTTACCATGCCTGTGAACAAAATATCGACCACATGCAGCAGTGCAATGCGGGAAGCCATATCTCCACGTCTCATGCCTTCCTCCAGAGAAGAGGTGAACAGTGGAATGTCGGATACCGTTGCGAGTGTATTACTTCCATAGGAAGTCAGTGAAATCGTAGAAGCTCCGGCCTGTTTGGCACAATGCAGCGCATCAATGGTTTCGGGTGTTTCGCCTGAATAGGATACGGCCATCGCCACATCTCCCTCAGCGAGCGAAGATGCGGATGTGATCTGCATGTGTGAGTCTGAGAAAGCAGTACAACTTTTGCCAATCCGCACCAATTTCTGATAGAAATCCTGTGTAACAATCGACGAGGTCGCCACACCGTACAGATCAATACGGCGAGCCTGGCACAATAATTGCACCGCCTGCTCCAATCTGCCCAAATCCAGCAAACGGGTAGTATCAGCAATAGACGCGAGGTGGTTAGCTTCGATAGCTTCAACAATTTTGGATAGTGAATTGCCCGCTACAATATCCTGATACGCTGTTTCATCAGATGCGTGTGACAATTCTGCGGCGAGCTTCATTTTGAAATCGGGGAAGCCTTTGAAATGAAACGACTTGCAAAAGCGGGTCACCGTCGCCGCACTTGTGCCACTCTGCTCTGCCAGATGACTAATCGTCCAGCCGGGAATATCCGATGGAGATTGCATAATGACTTCGGCAATACGTCGCTCCTGAGACGGAAGATTATTCAGTTCTTGCTGCAACGCACGTAATATGGCTGCCATAAGGACCTCACTTTTATGAAAATTATTTTTATATATTTTTAAATAAATAAGAAAATCATTTTTATAACTTCATTCTAATCAAGACGATCCTGCAAATCAAGAGCAATTTCTCACGACTTTCGCAATGATACTGAACGTGTATAGACACTCACCTGCTTGATACACATAGTGAGTATCCTTTATATTGAGAATCGAGATATGATCGTATTAAAAGAAGGAGCCATTCAATGAATCGAAGACAACGGAAAAAATTTATTCCTTCCATCTGGATTATTGCTACCAAACAAACAGAAGGACATGCCTATTATGCCCTCTATGCCATCGACTGGAAACGCGGAGGTAGGCTCAGTTGGGAAGGCTGGAATCAGCTCGAAGATCTGCTGCAATTTCATATTCCGATCAAACGAAAAGCTGGCGGGCGGAAATCTTCTTCCACGCCTGCCGCCAAAATAGCGAAAAGAGCGCTCCATCTTCATCTGAATGAAGCACAGTTCGAAGAACTGGAGCAGCTCTTTTATCAGCCATTTTCAAAGAAAAGCTGGAGGACGTTTATTCGAATGAATAGGAATCAGTACGTGATAAAGTGATATGAATTCGTTTGTTTCATTTTTTCATGCTAAAACAAAAAAGCCTCTTCCCTTCTTTAGATAAAGAAATAGGAAAGACTTTCGCGGTATTAAAATTCAATTCGTTTTCATTCAATTTCCATTTAACTCAAACCTCAACTCAAGTTAACTCGTTCTAATTCATGTCATCATATCGTTTTAGGAACGTGCTGACTAAGCCGGGTACAGTCATGTGATGAACCGATTGATTCTCAATCTCCTCCGCCAGATCGTCATCTGAGAGAGAAACGAAGAACGTAATGTCTGCTTTGCTTTGTCCATATCGAGCAAAAACGTCATCCGCTGTCTCATTCACAACTTTGGCGATGATTCGAATGATCTCATCCTTATACGCCTGAACTTCCTCAGTTGCATACAACAATCGGCTGATATGGTTAAAGTGCGTATCCTCGCCATACTGATATTCGGAGCAGCCCCATCGGTAATAGATCTCGTCCTCCTCACTGTCGCACAGCCCTTGCTCTTTCATTCTCGAAATGTGCGCTGCCAGGGATTCCTCGGTATTCACCGCCATAAACAGCGTTACCCAATCACTGTCCGTTCCAAATGCACAAGCATATACTTTCTCATGTTGCACCTTAGCCAGCGTCTGTTCCAGATCGGGTAGAAAACCCGCTCGAAATTGGTCTTCGAATTCATTTAAGAAACGTTCCATTCAGCTCATCCTTTCATGTTTTATATAAGAATACCGAATCGTTACACTTGCCACTTCGCTGACAGAATAACCTTCTGATCGCTGTTATCCCCAGATTTCTTGAATCACTTTTATATAAGTGGAAATCTGCGGATAAAGGCGAACGCTCCGCTTCTTCAGGTCATTTCTGCCCTCTCCGTTCTAGTGTAAATATGTAGTTTAACTTATATAGATGTAGTACAAAAAAATCCCAAACCCAATTTGTCCAAACCATTGTTTCACTTTCAAGCCTTACCTACAATCTCATCTGCTTGATATATGTAATCATTATGGTCTACTAAAACAATGAAAACAAGCGATGCTACGTTTCGGATATTCCCTCAATTTATTGTTAGTTCCCTCAATCCATGGTCCATACCAGCAAAAAAGCCTTGCCCCATTCTTCATGACAAAGAATAGAGAAAGGCTTTCATGCTGCTACTTCATCCTAACTGTAATCCGCAACTAAATCTTCAGCTCTCCAAGCTTAATCAGCTCGACAACTGCCTGCGAACGACCCTTAACATTGAGTTTCTGCATCACATTCGAAATATGGTTACGCACCGTTTTCTCGCTGATGAATAACTGCCCTGCGATGTCACGCGTTGTTTTGTCTTGAACCAGTAATTCGAATACTTCGCGTTCACGGTGGGTTAACAAAAATTTGCTTTTATGATCGATACCCTTCAATGTTCACCCCTCCTTGCTCGGGTTGTGTTGGTGTAACAAGGTTAAGGGGATACAGTCAACTCATCTTATGTCAGATCAAGGGCGTTGGTTCAGTTTTATAAGAAAAATGGGCAGGAATTATGTGTTTTATTGTCCCAAAAGAATCTGTGTAGTGGCATATGTAATCAAACATTTGAATTACCGATCATTATAACAAACATGCCTCTGCAGCGGATGTTACCATCTGCGCAAAGGCATACTTGTTCAACTGTCTTAAGATCTACCGGTTCATTCGGTTCATGACCCCACCGTTGTGATTACGGTTCATCAGGCCATCGTCAAGGATGCCATCGCGGTGATTCATACCTGCTCCATTCGTTGGGAAAATGCGCTCCACCATCGATTGGAACGTATCGATCATGCCACTGACTGGCTTACCATTACGAATATCTGTGGCATAGTTCTCGACATGCTCCACAAATTCCGGATTGGCTGATACATATACATTCTCGATGTTTGGTGCAAACTGCTTGATTTTGGCTGAAATCTTACCCTTAATCTCAGCTGATGTGTTATCGTCCGTGCTATCTACACGTTGTCCCTCACTTTTCATACCATAATGCCCATCGTCCGTCCCACGTGCTTTGCCGCTGTTTGTCAGACCACGCATCATACCAACGGCGCCTGTGCCCATGGTTCCATAGATGCTGCGGTCATTCCCCATATGGCTGCGATCCGTTGCTGAATTCGTGTTCAGTCCTGGAGCAATTCCGCTAGTGCTGTACGGAGACATTGTGCCCGTACCACCATTCACACGCATACCACCCATATCGTGATTCATGTTGCCCCCACGCATGGTATCACTGGCATGATTACGCATCGTTCCATCCAGCATGCTTGTACGACCGTTGGACTTGCTCTCCAACTTGCCTGCATGACCATCTGCCAAACGAACTGCGACATAAGCATTACGATCCGTTAACATGACACGGGCGGATTTAACTTCCTTCATCTCCGCGATGCGCTTTGCCAACTCTTCACTGGATTTCAGGTCGGTGACATTATGCATGCGATAACTTTTCGCACGGATGCCATCCATGCCATTCGTTTCCACACCATAACGGTTAATGCCGCTCGCTTGCTGACGAACGCTTTGCGTATGAAGATTGTTGGTATCCCGATTCGTGCCACATCCTGTCAAACCGGCCATTACAAAGATTGCAGTAGACAATGATAACGTAATAGCTGTTGCCTTTTTGACTGCTGGCATGTACTCATCCTCCAATGTATGTTGGTTTTGGTCACAAAGATAGGATGCACTTCTGTACGTACCGATATGCTGAAAGGATATGGTACCTTTCCCTGTAGATTTGGGTGCTCGGTTTTTGCTCTTTGCTTATTGGTCTTTGGGTTTTGAACTGTGAACCGTAAGGTCTTCGCTATAAAATAAAAAAACAGTACTGCTTGTTCGCAGTACTGTCTCCATGTAACTTGAATTTATTTAAAAATAGATATTACTTGTCTTTTGAATTACTTATCTTCCGTAGCAGTTGTTGATGCCTTAATTGTATCCGGGAATTTCTCGGCTTCCGTTAGACTCGCCGTCTCCATGGCATATGCCCATTGACCATCCGGCGTAATGACCCAGATCTGATCCGGTGCGGATGGTACGGTAAGTCCCCGATACACATCTCTAACTTGTTGCCCATTGACCGTCTGTTCAACAGACAGGGTGAATCGTGGAACAGTACCTTTCAGCTCGGAAGCTTTGCGCACATCATCTGCTGTCGACAGGTTTTTGATTTTACCAATAAGAGATACGGCGTCTGTGGCTTCAATCGTTTTTCCATTCAGTGTCCAGGTCTGCTCTGCAGCACCGTTCTCCGATGTCGATGTTAACATCCAGGTAGCTGCTTCACCTTCCCACTCCAGAGATCCAACATTTGTCTCATCCATGTTGAAAGGTGTAGTATCCAACAGATCACGACGAGACAAAGCTATGTTGGTAATCGCCTCTGTCTGTACGGCAACTACGGGACCTTCATCTACGCGCACATATCGTGCGTCATCTGCTGGAAGCTGGCCACCAATAGCCAGTTTGATCTCCCGATTATCTTTGAGTTTGATATCCATACGTGTAGCATTTGTTCCTAATCCGTACTTATCCAGATCTGTCGGCGCTTCTTCCACCACCAGTTCCTGGTTCGCACCACTCAGAGCATCTAGCCAACTGCTAACACTATAACCATTCAGAGGATAGGCTTTTGGCTCAACCATCTGCCATACGACATTTTCAAGCGTCAAAGTCGAAGATGCTGCTGCACCGGATGTTTCTGCGGTGGAGTCATGTATTATGATGGATTGAATATCTTCGGATTGAATACCGAGCAACTTGGCTTGCACCGCTTCTTCCTCCCGAAAATAATTTTGACTAGCCGCGTACACCCAACCCACAATGAGTACGATGACCACCAGAATTGTTGGAACCCATTTTCTCATACCCGTCTGCGCCTCCACCATAAGAGTACACCGATGATCACAAAGATAAGCGGGAACGCTACAATAGCCAAGAAGAAAATCGTTCTGGCCTGTTCGCCACTCAGGTATGCTGTCTCATACCCGGCTTGGACCCGTGGACGAATCGTCAATCCATTTTCTTTCTCACTCAAATAATTCACGGTATTCAAAATAAAGTCCCTGTTTCCGCCATTCGCAATATCCGAGTCCTGCATGAAAATGGACGAGCCCAGAATAACTGCCTTCGGTTTGCCATCCGTCGTATCGGCTGCATACCCAAGTTCCACTGGCCCCTGAATATCCTCTTTAGCATCATTGGTTGTTTCATTTTGCAATAAGCCGCCGATATTCGTCTCCCCATAACTGTCATTGGAAGAATGGATTAACGGTGAAAGGGTGTATTTATCCTGCTCTTTGCTGGTCAACGCAATCGACAGCGACAACATCGGGTACAGCTTGCTTGCAGCAAGTTTGTCCGTAATTGCATGTGTTCCATATTCCGGTACCACCCAGAGTGGTCCCATCGTACTGGCTTTTTGATTATCCACCATCACTGCATGCTCATCAACGACACCATAGTCTGCCATGAGGGCATCGATGTTTTTCCAACTGGATTTCATATCTTCTACAAATCCGAGGGATAATAACAGCTTGCCTCCATTACTCAGATATGTGCGAATGGCCTTCATTTCTGCATCACTGAGATCACGTTGTGGACCTATAATGGCAAGCACATCTGCATCTTCCGGAACCTTCCCGGCCTGATTCAGCTGCAATTCTTCTGTCTGCACATTATTTTGTTCCAATGAGGATTGCAGCGTAGTCATCTGATCGAGACTCAGCTCCTCATGTCCGGTCAGAAAGACCATTTTATGCATCTCGGTGGATGACATATTCATAAGCGCCTGTGTCAGCTTTTCCTCACCTGTGAACTGATAGGATCCGTCACTGCCGTCACCTGCCGCGGTGAACAAACTGGCGATATCAATCACTTTGTGTTGATCTCCCTGCTCCAGCACAATGGAGCTGCCAGTTATGCCGTATTTGGATGCAAGTGCAGGTTCCTGCGTCAGATTATACTGTTTTAGTTTCAGCTTGCTGTTCCGTTTCGTGTATTCCTCCACCATATCCGTGACTTCACGGTTCAGCACGGTGTTGTTGGCATTTTCGACGGTTAACACCAGAATATTGACGTCATCCTTCACGTCTTTGATCGCAGTAAGGGACTGGTCAGACAACGTGTATTGTTTGTTCAAGGTCAGATCGAGCTGGAAGCCGCCAAGTGAGTTCAGGAACAGTGTTAGCAAAATAAAGATGCCAATCACCGCTACAGACAGCACGGTACTGTTGGTATGACTTAACCATTTTTTCATCTTCTCACCTCCACCGCTTCCGTTCGACAATTTGAATGCTTAACAGCAGAAACACACCTGAAAGTGTGACATAGTACAATATATCCGGTCCGCTAAGCACGCCTTTCATGAAGCTGTCAAACCGGTTAGTCAGGGCAAACGGATCGAGCCACTGCTGCAAAGCAGATCCTGTATTACCTGCGAATGAATCAAGCATCCACAAAACGAGCAAAATAATAAAACCCGCCACCGCAGACACCATCTGATGCTGGGATAACGTGGAAGCGAACAGTCCTATTGCCATCATGCTTCCGCCCAAGAACAATAAACCCAGCGCAGACATCCATACCGTCGTCATATCCAATGTTCCATAGAACGACATGATGAAGGGGTACACCAGACTGCACAGGATGAGCACGACCAGAATGGCCAGAGAAGCAAGGTATTTGCCAAAAATAATCTCTGTTACACGCGCCGGGGAAGTCAGCAGCAGTTCATCCGTTCCTTGTCTGAATTCTTCCGCAACAAGTCGCATCGTTAACAAAGGCACAACAAACAGCAGCATGGATAAGGTATCCCCCAGCACGAGTCGATAATCGACAATACTCGGCTGGTAATATACGAAACTGGAGTAGAACAGCAAGCTGGTCATCAGTACATATACGGCAAAAGCAAAATAGGACGTCGGAGACAGAAAATAAGCTTGCAGCTCTTTGTTACATACCGCCATCATTCGTCTCATTTGGAGTCCTCCCCTTTGCGCGAATGGGACGAAGCATCCGTTGATGGACTCAGTGATGTTCCCGATATACTCGACAAGTCGTTGTCCGAAGATACGTCCTCCTGATCCATCTCTGCGTCAGCAACCTTATCCACATCTGCCGAATTTGCGTCTGTGTCTGTTGCCTCGGTTGTGGTCAGCTTCAGGAAGATTTGCTCCAGACTGAGATTCTCCTTTTTCATCTCCAGTATCGGCAATCCTGCACCGGACAAAAGGTAGAATAGCTCCTCCCGGAAATCTTCCGAGTTCTCTCCAGTAAGAAGCATTTTAACCGTAGTCGCTGAAGCTGAAGTAGATGAAGTATCTTTGGTGGTATTCGCATCTGATGCTTGAATAACTTCACTCCGCACCTTCTCCCATGGTGTCAGCACATTATGTAATTGCTCCGCAGTGGCCTTCACTTCAATCGACACCTTGAACTCATCCCCCATAGCTGATCCGAAATGCTGAGGTGAACCATCCAGCACGAGCTGTCCCTGATTAATAATCAACATTCGATTACAGAGTGTGCTCACTTCAGGCAAAATATGCGTACTAAGCAGCACCGTATGGTTCTGCCCCAGTTCCCGAATCAGATCTCGGATCTCGATAATCTGATTTGGATCAAGGCCCGATGTTGGCTCATCCAGGACCAGCAGATCCGGCTTGTGAATAATGGCTCCTGCCAGCCCGAGGCGTTGCTTGTATCCTTTGGATAACCCACGTACCATTTGTCTTTCCCGACCCTGAAGTCCCAATCTGCTAACCATCTCACTGACCCGCAGCTTAACTTCACGTGCCGGAACATCTCGCAAATTTGCTACGAATTTAAGATAGGACTGCACCGTCATATCCGGATACAGTGGGGGAGTTTCAGGCAGATACCCAATCTTGGAACGAACACGCTGACCCTGCTCATGCACCGATACCCCATCCACCAAGATGGAACCCGCCGTTGGATGCAGATAGCCCGTAATCATACGCATTGTTGTTGTTTTTCCGGCACCATTAGGACCGAGAAACCCGACTATTTCACCACGTTCCATGGTGAAATCCAGTTGATGTACGCCGCGCTGCCCTTCGTAAACTTTGCTGACCTGTTTCACTTCGAGCACATCATTCATCCTTTCCCGTTAAAATACCCGTGCACCATCGTTCTTGCTTAGATGATCGACACGGGAAGTTCCTTGTATAATACGTGATCTATCCTAACCTCAGCTTAATGTCACTTAAAAGAAAGCTTAAAAAAATTTGTCCAAAATGTGAACACCCTGAACAACACCCACACCCTATACTTCAAGCCAACGTAACATAGAGTACAGGAGAATGTGCTCCTGACCAAAAGTCAGAGGGTGAATCGTGTGAAAGTATTATTCACGTTTTATGTTCCAAGCGGTGGCGTGGATACGTTAAACCGACTGCGCACCGCTGTTCTGAAACGCCATGGCATTGAAGCGCACCTATTGTATCTCAACACAGGCTCGGGATTGCAGAACAACAGTGATACACCCATTTTCACCGCATCCAGTGACGAAGATATCCATCACATCATTCATACTCATCATTATGATGCCATCATCGCCACTTCAGACATCGCTATGCCCGGCCGCTTGAGAGCACTTGGCTATACAGGAAGAATTATTTTTGAGGCGCAGGGGCTTGGAACACGCGATCAGGCCCTGGAAACGATACAGATGGGTGTACCTTACCTTCAAGCCCATTGCGACGCTGCCGTTATCCCCCCCACAGACCACCTGCTGGATATGTTCATTCATATCTGTCCTTGGCTTCATCGATTTGTTATTCCCAATATGCTGGATACGGACACCTTTGCACCGATCTCGGTGGATACCCCACCCTATCCGGTGCTGGCTTGGGTAGGACGACTTGAACACAACAAAAACTGGCGTGAATATCTAATCATTTCGAGAGAAATCATCAAAAAAAATCCGCAAGCCAGACTATGGTTATTCCATGATCCTACTTTGGCTAATCCAGAAGATGAAGTCATGTTCCGACACATGCTGGCAGAATACGGGCTTGAGGATCGGATTGGCATCTTCATTAATGTTCCTCATTCTCAGATGCCTGCATACTATTCGATGATTGCCGCTTCAGGGGGGATCATGTTATCCACTTCCCTGTTAGAAGGATTCGGCTATGCCGTCGCTGAAGCCATTAGCTGTGGCTGCCCGGTGCTCAGCACAGATTCAGATGGTGTGCGCTCATTTATCACACATAATAAGACTGGAAAGTTTTATCCAATTGGAGATGTAAAGGCGGCCGTAGCCGAAGCAAGGGACCTCATGAAGAACAAGAAACTGCGGGAATATATCCGCATTCATGGCAGACAGCATATGAGCTTGTCTTTCTCACCCGATCGATATGCCATTTCTTTCCGTGAAATGATGACAGCACTGCGAATTTTCCATTGAGCATAGCAAAAAGGCAGTTCAGCAAGATTCTCTGAACTGCCTTACTATGGTTTATAAAAAGTCTTAGTGTCCCATCATCATCGCGGGATCAGGCTTGTCGCCATTTTGAAGTTCTTGTTCCGGCATCGGTTTTGGTTTGCGCAGAATCAGACTGAGCAAACATCCGAACAATGCAATACAAGCGGCCAGGAAGAACGTATCATTGAAGCCACCCACCAGACCTTGAACTATAGCGGTCGGCTCTGTACTTGTTGTATTGTCTGCAATTCTTGAAGTAAGGAAACCTGTAAGCCCTGCAACCGCAAAGGACACGACCACTTGCTGTGCAGCAGCGGTGAGCGGTGTAACCCGTCCAACCAACTTACGCGGTGCAGCATTCAATACATGAGTATTGAGTGGCATCATGGACAAGCCCATACCCAGACCCATCATAACAAGAGCCGTGATAATCAGGCCAAGACCTGTCTCTGCCGTGATGGAGGAGAGAATAAACAAGGCTCCCGAGATAATTCCCAGACCCACGAAGGCCAGAGGTCTAGCACCAATTTTATCAAACAACCGACCACCAAGCGGCATGCCCACTCCGGAAGCCAGAGCCTGCGGAAGCAGAATCAATCCCGTTTCCAATGCAGTGTACCCTTTGATCTGCTGCAAATAAAGCGGGATCAGGATCATCGCACCGAACAGCGCCACTTGTGACACCCATGCGAGAATAATTCCCCGTGAGAAATCAGATGATTTGAATACCCGGAGTTCAAGCAATGGATTTTGATGACGAAGTTCTACAATAATGAATAAGATGAGCGCCACACCACCTACGATTACACCAGTCAGTGTTGTTGCAGATGTCCAGCTCGTTCCACCCTCGCTCACACCATAGGCAAGCATCGAAAACGCAATTGGCGCCAGAATCATACCGAGCAGATCCAGTGCAGGCGTGCGTCCACGATCTGTATCAGGTAAAAATTTGATACATAGAATGAAAGCTGCAATACCAATCGGCAGATTAATCAGGAAGATCCAGTGCCAGCTCAGTGATTCAATAAACCAACCGGACAATACCGGGCCCAGTGCAGGGGCAAGCAGCATGGGAATTCCGAGCATACCCATGATGGAACCTCTTCGTTCAGGAGGTGCCAGACGAAATACCATCGCCATACCAATAGGAGCAACCATGCCTCCCCCAAGGCCCTGAATGACACGGTAAATGATTAATTGCTCAGGTGATTGGGCAATGGAGCATAACACAGAACCCAAGGTAAACATCGCAATCGTGAACAGGAATACTCTTTTGGCACCGAAACGATCAGTTAACCAGCCTGCCAGTGGAATAACCGCAGACAAAGCCAGGGTGTATCCCGTAACCGTCCATTGGATGGTCTTAAGATCCGTCTCGAAATATTGAACGAGATTCGGAATGGCCACATTAACAACGGTACTGTCCAGAATAACCATGATCATTCCGACGATAATAGACAGGAGTGGCAAAATAATGGTTTTAATCGAAAACTCTGCCGGCTCCTGTGATACTGCTGTTTGTTCTTTCACGTTCTCCACTCTCTTTTCCGGCCAGCAGATCACAGGCTGCTGCCTGCGTCTCACTAAGCCTATATTCTCTCGGCTGATTTCAAACTATCGTTTTAAATCGTCGTTTTAAACTTTCGTTTAACACTGATCTAATTCTAATGAAAATACCTTTGCTGTCAAGCTATTTTTTCAGAAATTTCTACTATGGATGCAATATAAAAAAATGGAACAGGCACTTCCCTGCTCCACACGTTGGTTAATCATGAATTTTCAATTATGTCCATATCAATCTGCAAGCTTCATCATCTGATATTCTGACAGTATGCCCAATGTCTGCCCGTGAATACTTCTATAATACATGCGAATAACCAGATGATTCGGTGAAGAGCTGTTGCTGATGATCCTCAGCTCATAAGGCTCGGAAGATACATCCAGATTATGAATGACCTGATTACCGCCCGCTCCCCCCGAATTCGAATTTATATGAAAAAGATGTCGGTACAGTTCTCCGTGAGTACTGGCTCCGCCAACAAATACATCCGTCCCTTCCTCGCCCCCCACATAGGCCAACTCCACGTCCATGTATTTAATGGGAACAAACGTCTGTAACATATTTTCATGAATATTAAGCACATATATAACCACTGTAGATCCCTCCTTCGGCGTATGAGCCTTTCTATACATAGGATATGCTTCCCCTTGTCTATTGTCATTTGCTTTCACCCATTTTCAACCAATTACGCGGAAATGCCCGACCTTCCGGTCCTCTTTTTTCATAGAATAAAAGCATAGAAGCTCGGCTGGTTCAGGCCGTGACAAGGGGGTAGCTATGAGAGTTCTGCTCGTTACGTATTGGGAGCTTACACATATGGGAGGCATATGGACATATGTTAAACAACTGGCCGACAGGCTAATTGCACTTGGTGTAGAGGTTGATATCATGGGCACAAATGGTGCCAAAAACGAGGTATATGTTCGTAATCTGAACCGCGCTTTCTCCAAGGATACGGTGTGGCCCATGCTGCAAGCCAAACTCAATCCGACCGATCTGCCACAATTCACTGCCGATCCGCTTCTTGCTTATTATGAACTGAATAGATATGCCTTCGAGATGGCCGCCGCTTATCTGGGGGTGGACCACTATGACGTAATTCATGCGCAAGATCCCGTAGCCGCCGTGGCCATAAAACGCATCTTAAACCGAAATATCCCACTGGTTACCAGTTATCATGGGGCACTTGCCCGCGAGGCCTTTTACGATGCTCAAAATTCCAACCCGCAACTTACTCTCTCCTCCTATCTGCAATCCAAACGCGGACGTTATTTTCTCTCATTGGAAGAGCGAAGTGCAGCACAGTCTGAGCTGATTCTGGTGTCCAGTCACTGGATCAAAAGTACACTTACAAAGCTCGCGGTGCCAGAGTCGAAGTTCAGACAGATTCCCTATGCTATCGACCTTCCAGCCTACCGTGCCTCAGCAGCTGTGAAGTTCCGCCAGCGACCACCTGCGGGCAAAAAAGTCATTGCCTTTACCGGAAGGCTCGAATACATCAAGGGCGTTCATGTATTAATCAAGGCTCTAGCCAGTCTGAAAAGTATACGTTCCGATTGGGTATGCTGGATCGCAGGAGAAGGCAATCTATCCGATGAGTTGCGGGCACAGGCCACAGCGGCAGGCATTGGAGCGGATGTTGTGTTCTGGGGCAAACTCGATAATATTCCTTCCTTCCTGCGTCATGCAGACATCTATGTCCAGCCCAGCCTGCAGGACACCCAGCCGTTCTCCGTGACCGAAGCACAACTGGCGGGTATACCTGTTATCGTCAGTGGTACAGCCGGCATGCCTGAGATGGTTGAACCTGGGCGTACAGGCTGGGTTGTTCCTCCGCAGGATGTCGACTCGCTCCGTGAACTGCTGAATGCATTACTCGAGGATAACGTTACTCGGAGAACAGTGGGTGCTGCGGCGAAAGCTTGGGCTGAACAACATCGTTCGCTGGAAGAAATGGGATTGCGTACATTTCAAGTCTACCAGGAAGCTATTTACAGAGGAGG
>Ga0209437_100695_pt1 | contig 17636 bp, 17 predicted proteins | sample AraplaL_Cvi_mTSA_FD_184266 | JGI IMG/M metagenome (GOLD analysis project Ga0209437, IMG submission 184266) | Arabidopsis root microbial communities from the University of North Carolina, USA - plate scrape CL_Cvi_mTSA (SPAdes) (version 2) | ecosystem: Host-associated > Plants > Roots > Endosphere...
TCCTTGAGAAAGTACTATGGAACCGTGGTGTAGTTGGCCTAACATGCCTGCCTGTCACGCAGGAGATCGCGGGTTCGAATCCCGTCGGTTCCGCCATTTAATCTTTACATGAGGCAAACTGTTCACTACATCTGCTGTATGGCACTGATGCCCTATTTAAAGTGTAAGGAATTAAGATTAGACTTTATTATGGCTCGGTAGCTCAGTCGGTAGAGCAGAGGACTGAAAATCCTCGTGTCGGCGGTTCGATTCCGTCCCGAGCCACCATTTTAAAAACAATTTAATATGCCGGTGTAGCTCAACTGGTAGAGCAACTGACTTGTAATCAGTAGGTTGGGGGTTCAAGTCCTCTCGCCGGCACCATGTAATCCTGGAGGATTAGCGAAGTGGCCAAACGCATCAGACTGTAAATCTGCTCCCGTACGGGTTCGGTGGTTCGAATCCATCATCCTCCACCAGTTTTTAGGGGCATAGTTTAAAGGTAGAACAACGGTCTCCAAAACCGTTGGTGTGGGTTCAATTCCTGCTGCCCCTGCCAATTAACTTTTAAGAAATTTAACCTTTTGTGGCGATCGTGGCGAAGTGGTTAACGCACCGGTTTGTGGATCCGGCATTCGGGGGTTCAATTCCCCTCGATCGCCCCTTTGTTTTTTCATTTTTTATTGGGGATTAGCCAAGCGGTAAGGCAACGGACTTTGACTCCGTCATGCATAGGTTCAAATCCTATATCCCCAGCCATTATGCGGACGTGGCTCAGCGGTAGAGCATCGCCTTGCCAAGGCGAGGGTCGCGGGTTCGATTCCCGTCGTCCGCTCCAAAATATGGCGCCATAGCCAAGTGGTAAGGCACAGCTCTGCAAAAGCTTTATCCCCAGTTCGAATCTGGGTGGCGCCTCCAGCATATGCCGGCGTGGCGGAATGGCAGACGCGCTCGACTCAAAATCGAGTGGGAAACCGTGGAGGTTCGAGTCCTCTCGCCGGTATATTGAATAGCCCTACATGTTGCTTATGCAATGTGTAGGGCTATTTTTATTTTTATGATAATTTTTTTGCATTATGAAATTGTAGACTAAGACAAGCTGAACGTAATAAAGATTGACGTACGATTATATTCAGTATATTGTAGATAAGTAAAGTCTTTAATTTAGAGGGAGTGAAGTAGAGTGACTAAGGGAAAAAAAGGATCGGATACCGATCTGTTATTTGATCTTTCTGTATGGGAAGAGGCATGGAAGAATCGTCCGAGAAGTTCAAAATATAAAAAGAAAAGCGCACCATTTAATACAGAAGAAGCATTTGAGCGGTGGGCCAGGGATTATCATGCACAGTCGTTCTCTGAAGAAGGTAAGCAGCGTACTGAGCGCATTATGGGCTGGATTGAGAACCAGGGGGTGGAGTTCGCAGGATTATCCATATTAGATATTGGAGCGGCCTCAGGCATATTTACCATTCCTTTTGCGAAAAAGGGGGCAAGTGTGACTGCAGTTGAGCCTTCTGAGTTGCTTGTCTCCCTTATGAAAGAGACGATACCTTCGTCATTAGAATCCACAATCGAGATCGTAAAAGAACGATTTGAGGAAATCTCTATACAGGATAAAGGCTGGGAGAAGAAATACGACTTTGCATTTGCATCGATGTGTCCTGCAATGTCAAATTGGGAAACGATTGAGATGGCGATCAACTGTGCTCGTAAGTATGTGTATATAAGCACTATGGCGGGGCAGAAGGAACACACACTAATGAATGAACTTAAGGATGTTCTGGGGGTTACTTCTTCATATAAAGCCGGTGATATGGGGTATATTCAACAGTTGCTGTATTTGAAGGGGTATTCATACACGATGATCATTACGAGAGAAGTTAATTCCTTTGAAGTACCAGTGGAAGAAGTTATCGAGAAGCTACCAGAATGGCTTAATACGTATGAGTTACCCTCAGATGAAGATTCTCTCAGACTGGCTGAGAAGTACATACGGGATTCGTACAAGGATGGTACGGTGACCTTCTCACGTGGAGCAAGGTTCGGGAAAATTCTAATCCAATTAGAACAGCCAAATATGAAAACAGTTCGTACTAAGGATAAGCGCTAAATCGTATAGGCTTGTTACGTGTCTGAGAATCAGGAATCGAGACGGACAACGCAGTCTAACGTTTGAGACGCTAGGAAGCCTCACATCGCTGCGCAAAAAGATGAACGTTTGAAATATATGAAGTTAAGAATATAGAAGTGAAATTGTAAGTGAAGGGAGCAGGATATGTGCTCCCTCTTTTTTTTGAAGCCAATAACTAATCAACCGCTTTGAACCAGACGCTCGTTTATTTGGAGATGTTCGAGACAACGAAAAAACAAAACACACTACTAGTTTTCAGAGAATGATCTCTAAAGCATATTCCCTGATAGATCAGTTGTTAGAGCAATCGACTGTTAATCGAGTGTCACAGGTCCGAGCCCTGTTCGGGGAGCCATTATGGAGAGGTGTCCGAGCTGGCCAAATGAGCACGACTTACAATCGTGCTCCTTTTCTAATTTCTATTGGACACCTCTGCTTTCTGCTTACGCTCCCGGTACTGACCGGGGGTGATTCCCTCCCATTTACGAAATGATCGAATGAAATTTTGCGGATTGTTGTACCGAAGTCGTGCTGCGATATCTTTAACGGTTAGATCACTTTCGTCCAGCCATTTTTTAGCAATGTTAAATCGGTACTTGGTCAGATATTCACTAAATGCACAGCCTGTCTCTTTACGGAAAACACTACTTAAGTAGTTGGCGTTGTAGTGAAGCTTAACAGCACATTCCTCAAGCGTCAGATCTTTATCATAATCTTGATGAATCATGGCAATCATTTTCTCTGATATATGCTGATACTGGGCAACCTGTCTAGTTTTAAAAACCTGGATGACGGGCAAGATAACTTGATGGTTAAACCATTCCTCAACTTCAGCGGCATACTGCAAACCATGAAGTTCATGGAACATCGATCCACGGCCTTGTGAGATCTGTCCGAGACGTATGCCGGATTCCTGAGTCATCTGCAAAATATGCGTGAGCAGCCTCGTAAGAGCCACCTGATATTCTTCTGGTGAACACTCCATACCAAAGATCACTTCAAGAAGTTGTTGCAGAAGAGTAGAGGCCTGGACTTCATCCGCACTTTGAATAGCTTGGATCAACGAATATTCCAATGATTCTGGGTAGGTCATGGACCAAGTGGAAGCATAATGATCAATATGCTCATACTGAAAGATAATACCTGGGCCCAGCTTCATGCGATGCTTCAATGCTTCTATAGCCTCCGTATAAGCCTGAGGGATGTGGTATAAGGAGTTATGTGGCTGGCTGAAGCCTATGCTGACTTGAAGAGCTAAAATTTTATTAATCTGTTGTTGTAACTGGTCTGTTAATACATATAGGTGCTGTGAAAAAACAAACTGATCCTCTTTAACGCTACCAATCACCGTGACTACCGTTTGTTCCATAACAACGGGAAGCAATTGTTGGTTATGCACCACCGTTTCCTCTAATATATTTTGAATAGCGAATAACAAGAGGTCACGATCATTAGCACTATATTTTGTATGATTAACGAGATCGGCTTGTAGTGTGATAACAGCAATTTGTTGCCATTCCCGAAGCTGACGTGTGAAGCCATATTCATTCAGGGTGTCATGAAGAGTATGAACAGAGATCTTACCCTGGAACAGATTCATCATAAGATGAGTGCGAATCTGCAAAAGATGCCTATTGAGTGTGTTCTCCAGTTGGGAGCGAGCTGCAGATAATTGTGACACACCTGCTCTAATCTGTTCGAACTCATCAGACAACTCAGTTGATTGCTGAGCGAAAGTGCCTCCGTCTTTGGACAGCCTGTTGTCACCAAGTTGGGTTAAGAGCTTACGAATCGGAACATGCATTCTTTTGGAGCCGAGCCAGGCAAGCAATAATGAAAGTAAAAGCAGGAAGAGACTGATATACAAGGTGTGTAATCCGATATCGATATATTCTTGTGTCAGAATATTGGTGGGTGAGATTAGAACATAAGTCCATCCTTTTAAGGTGGAAGGGCTATACGTCAGGGAATAAGGTGTACCCGCGATCTTAACTTCCTGTTGTTCAAAGCCTGTTGAAAATGTAATGGGTGATAGTTTGGTTATGTTGGCTTCCGTATCCCGATCCTGTAATCCAATGGCAGATAACGGTTGTCCAATGTATACAGGATCGGGATGGACCAAGATACGTTGTTCCCGATTCAAAATGATCAGTCCTGAGGCAGCATTGCCTACGGAGGCTTCTCCAAGTGTATTTTGCAAAGAGCATGCCGGAATTCCCGCAATCAGGGCAGCATCGGAAGATGTATTCAGATTCGGAATAGTTCTAGCAAGGGCGATATGATAAATACAGCCTGTACCGGGTGAACGCTCATCATTACTGAACACCGATGAAGGAGAGAGCTGCCATCCGGAAGTTAGCGTATCCGATATCAATTCCTTCATGGGAAGAGCGAGTGGAAAATCCGTATTACGATATAATCCGGCATGATCAATAAGCCAATTCTGAGATTGGTTCACCAGGCTAATGTCCAGTAAAGGTTCCCATGACCTCATATGTTGAAACTCGCTCTGCAGCTTGTCGGCAAGTAAAGGTCCTTTCCCTTGTAGTGAAGAAGAAGCAGACAGAGACCTGAGGGTTACTGGAGAGCGAACGGCCTGATCAAGCATATAACTGACTGTAGCGAGTTTGTGCTCTACGTTGGATTGCATTTGTTCCAGCAACTGTCTGTTGGCCTGCGTCCGATGCAATTCAGTTTGGTTCGATGAATAGATAAATGCAGCAATTCCTGTAAACAAAATGGGCAAGGTGCTTAACAGGATTCCGAAGATAATCATTTTGTGGAGATAGCTGATTGGTCGCACAGTTTCAGTTCCACTCCTGACATTAGTAGTAGTAACACTTCCTATTTTAGTAAACGCTTACATATAGAACAATCTAAAATTTGTTTATTTGGATAAAAAAGTAATTTCGTAAGAGGGCATAGAAACAGAGACAAGGGATTACTGATGGATGATCTTGCTGAAAAGGCTATAGAAAAGACTATAGAAAAGACTATAGGAACTGCTTGGTCCGACTCTCCTAAACGGAATCATGAGAAACGAAATTGCAGTGGGAACGTAAATAGAAACATGGACATCATTCTCTCTACAGGTCGATATCGGGTAAAGAGTAGCCTGTACACGGGGATATAGAAGGTATCCTGAGTGCTGTTCAGCATGGGTGGAACGTTGGTCTTAAATAGGGACAGCCAAAGGTCCAACTAGATCCCCGACCTGAGTCTAGGATGAAAAACCGTCCACGGTCTGTTTTGAAAAGTCTCGAATTCCCCTAGAATAAGGACATAAGGTTAAACAAGAAACACGGAAACAAAAAAAGAAACAAACGAACAAATGACTCAACACATTAAAATGAATGAATGGAAAGGGCGGTGAACAACAATTATGAGATTGAATAAGGGAAATGGCTGGGCGATTGTATTGATCGCGCTGGGTGCACTACTCCTCTTCGGAAAGTTAACTCCACTTCTTGGACACTTAATGGGTTATCTGATTCCGGTCCTGATGATTGCACTGGGATACTACGGAGTCAAACGAGGGAATGTGTTGCTTGGCTGGATTGTCCTCATCATCGGTATTATTTCACTGATGGGTAAACTGGCATGGTTGATCGGACCGATTATTGCGATCGGGTTAATCATCTTCGGTATCTCAATGCTAAGCAATAACCGCAGTCGTCATCGCCGGTACTAAGCTTTCACGATTATGAAAAGGAGGGACAGAACATAATGAGTGTATTTCGTCGAATGCGGGATATTACCGTAGCCAATCTGAACGAACATTTGGAGCAAAGTCAGGATCCAGTCAAACTGATTGATCAGTTTCTGGTCTCGACCCGCCAAGACATCGGTGAAGCCGAGAAACTTCGTCATCAATATGCAAGTCATACCAGACAAATGAAACAACAAGCCGATCAGGCAGCAGGTATGGTGAACAAACGCGAAGAACAGGCTTCCATGGCTCTCAAAGCAGGAGAAGAGCATCTTGCTAAGCTGGCTTTGCAGGAGAAAATCCTCCACGAGGAAAAAATGGAACAGTACAATGAATTGTATGCACAAAGTTATGCGGCATTACAGGAGCTGGATGAACAGATCGACCAGTTGAAAGTTGAATATCAGAATGTATACAGCAAACGCCAATATTACTATGCTCGTATGCAGACAATTCAATTACAACAACGTATGAACCAGAGAGGGAATCACAACGGTCAGAATGTACCTCGTATGTTTAATCGACTGGATGACCAAGTCTCTGATCTCGAATATGAAGCACAAAGTCTCCGGGATATCCGGCGGATGGGCCAAGATGGTTCAGGAGTGACTGGCAGCATGTCATCCTCCGCGCTGGATAAGGAACTGGAGCGCTTAAGACAGAAATTGAACAATGACAGAAAGGAGTAGTCACATGAATAAATTATACCGCTCGGCGCGTAATCGAATGCTAACAGGTTTGATCGGCGGCATTTCTGAAAATCTCGGATTGAGCACCACGCTGCTACGTATCATTTTCTTCATCAGTATTTTTGCTACGGGAGGTACTTCATTGTTGATCTACTTCATCGCTGCATTGGTGGTACCAAAGGAATCCAACCACGTTGATCCATATGCTTATGATCCCAACGTAAGAGGATACAAGTAAACGAAAGGAGCAAGAACATGAGCAAATTATACCGCTCAACGCGTGACCGGATGTTAACCGGCTTGTGCGGCGGAATTTCAGAAAGCATTGGAATGGATTCCACCCTGCTGCGTATCATCTTCGTCATCAGTATCTTCGTAACTGGCGGCACGTCGTTGTTAATATACTTTATTGCAGCACTGGTGGTACCAAAAGAACCGTATCCGCCTTATGATCCATATGGTTACGGCCCGGGCCCTGGTCCAGGCGGAGGATACAACAACTATGATCATCAGCCGCCAAGAGGTCCTTTTCAAAATAATCACAACCAACAAGGTCCTGGTAACTTCGGTCCTGGCCCTGGATACAACAACAGACCTCAATCTGGTCCGCGTTCTTATAACAACAACGCCTACGGAGCAGGTGCACCGCAAGAAAGTGAACTTGATTCCATGATGAAAGATATCGAGAAAAAAGCACTGAAAAAAGAAGTTGAAGAGCTTCGCCAAAAATTATCTCGTTACGAGAAGGGAGAAAAGTAAAATGGGAGTATTTAAACGGATTAAGGATATGACGAAAGCATCGGTAAATGATATGTTGGATAAGGTTGAGGACCCGATTGTAATGTTGAACCAGTACTTGCGTGATATGGAGGCTGAGATTCATGAGGCAGAGGTAACAGTTGCCAAACAAATGGCGAATGAGCGTCGCATGAAACAACGTCTGGATGAAGCAGAGCGTACTTCGGTACAACGTGAGTCCCAAGCAGAAGCTGCTCTGGCCAACGGTCAGGAAGAAGTAGCACGCAAATTGCTTGAAGAGAAAATCTACTTTGATCAAAAAATTACGGAGTACAGCGAACTGCATGCACAGTCCGAAGCACAAGCAAAAGACCTGTTGCAACAGTTGCATGATATGAAAGATGAGTTCTACAAAATGCGTAACAAACGTAATGAACTTGTATCCCGTGCACAAATGGCGAAAGCCAAAAAACAAATGTCTTCCATTAACAGCTTGCATTCGATCGAAAGTGGTGGCGCATCACTAGGATTCCACCGCATGGAAGAGAAAATCATGCAACTGGAAGCTGAAGCGGACGTAGCTCGTGCACCTTATCGCAACACATCATCCACGTACACGAACCCTGTAGATGTGGAAAAACAATTCAAAGTGGACCAGCAATTACAAGCCCTCAAAAACAAAATGGGCAGTGGTTCCAAGAATGAAGCGAACGGAACTTCAAAAGAATAACTGTTCGCTCAGTGGACAATATGATATTCTATAAATCGTGTATAATGTACGGTTGGTAGAACAAAAGTTAAGCCATACAGGACTTCATTGCCTGGTATGGCTTTTCCGTTGAATAAAGAGAGATTAACTTACAGAGGAGGTGCGGCGGGGATGAATAAAAAGAGTAAATGGCTTGCAGTTGTCATTATTATTATTGGTACAATGATGTTATTGAATCAGAATATTAACTTGCTGACCGCTGCCGCACTGATTCTGTTAACGGTTGGAATGCTTCAGGTCCGCAAAGGAGATACTCGGAAAGGTTATCGGTATCTTGGCATTGGGGCGGCACTGTTATTGCTGGATAATTTAATGATTGTATTTTTGATTGTACTGGCTTCGTTAGCTTATTTTTATTCAAAAAACAAAAAGATACATCTGGACGAAGGCGTTATGAAAAAACAGAATTTCATGGCTCGGTACTACTGGGATCAATCATCCTGGACGTTACGGAGTATGAGTCTGTGGCATGCCATGGGCGAGGTTAACGCCGATCTGTCTCTTTCGATTCCGGAGGAGAAACAAACGATTGTGCTGCTGCAAGGCGTTATGGGGAATGTTCGCCTTACGCTGCCTGAAGATTATGGTGTGGAGATTGAAGCATCGGTTCTTTTCGGCCGAATTAATCTTCTTGGTGAACAAGATAGCGGCATGATGAACAAATTAGTATGGAGAACTCCTGGATATGAATCCAGTGAACATAAAGCAAAATTTGTCATTTCTTATATTGTTGGCGACCTAAGCATAAGTAATCCGTAGTAAAATAGATGAAGAGAAGGAGGAGACCCCGATGAAGACAAAACGACATACCGACATGGTAACCCGAAGTATGGGTGAGGGGATCCTCCTGGTTTTCATTGTCCTTGCTGTTATTTTGTATGTATTGTATACATATGGTTATCTTGCTCCGTTTGCAGGCTGGCGTCATTTGATTCAATCGGGTCTTGCCTTATTGCTGCTTCTGATTGGGACCGGAGCGGTCTTTGGGTTCTATCAGAGTTATCGGGTTAAACGCCGGCTTGAACTGCTGCGGGAAACACTTCTACTGTGGGAGAAGGGCTCTCTATCACGCACTGTACCTGATTTGGGCGATGATGATGTGGGCCGTTTAAGTGAGCAACTCGGACGAATCGGAAAAAAATGGGAAGATCAGGTATCTTCGCTCCAGCGATTGTCTACTCATAATGCACAGCTTGCTGAACAAGCCAGAATTACAGCTATTGTGGAAGAGCGGCAGCGGCTGGCACGGGAACTGCATGATGCGGTATCGCAGCAATTGTTCGCGATATCCATGACAGCAACGGCCGTTGGACGGAAGATGGAGAAGGATTTTGAACGTGCTCAGCGGCAGGTGGCTTTGATTGAAGAGATGGCTTCGGTAGCGCAGTCAGAGATGCGTGCATTACTGTTACATCTGCGTCCAGTCTATCTGGAGGGCAAGCAACTCGAACAAGGTCTGCGTGATCTGGTGATGGAACTGAAAACGAAAGTACCCATGGATATTGTGCTCGAAATAGATGAAGACATTGATCTGATCAAAGGCATCGAGAATCATCTGTTCCGCATCGTTCAGGAGGCTATGTCCAATACGTTACGGCATGCAAAAGCAGAGAAAATGGAGATACGGCTCCAGCGCCGCACAGATGCGATTCGGGTACTGATTCGTGATGATGGGCAAGGCTTCGATCTGGATGAGAATAAACAAGCTTCCTACGGTCTGGCTAACATGCGTGAACGTGTTACGGAGATTGGTGGAGCCATACAATTTGTAACAGCGCCTGGTAAGGGAACGCGGATTGAGATTACGATACCTTTGATGAGCGATGAAAGCGAGGAAGAACATGTCAATGGAACCGGAAGTCGAAACGGAGACGGAAACGTCGATCAAAGTATTGCTCGTGGATGATCATGAGATGGTACGTATTGGTCTTGCAGCGGTACTGGATACCGAAGATGGAATTGAAGTTGTTGGTGAAGCAGGTAGTGGAGAGGAAGGTATTCGGCTTGCACAGGAGTATAAGCCCGATGTTGTTCTGATGGACCTGGTGATGGAAGGCATGGATGGCATCGAGGCTACCCGTCAGGTTCTTAAAATGTATCCGGAGTGCAAAGTCATCGTATTGACCAGTTACCTGGATGATGAAAAAATGTACCCTGTCATTGAAGCAGGCGCATTCAGTTATCTGTTAAAAACATCAAGAGCCAACGAAGTGGCAGATGCGATTCGCGCAGCAGCTCGCGGACAATCCGTTTTGGAGTCACAGGTGGCTTCCAAAATGATGAATCGATTCCGACAGCCACAGGCAGCAGCTCCTCTGCATGATGAATTGACAGACCGTGAGATGGATGTGCTCCGGTTGCTCGCCAAAGGTAAATCGAATCAGGACATCGCTGATGACTTGATCATCGGCATTAAGACAGTCAAGTTCCATGTCACGAATCTACTGGCAAAATTGGGCGTAGACGACCGTACACAGGCCGCGATCTATGCTTATAAAAATGGACTTGCAGAGTAATAACAAGAATATATGCAATCACATAATTAAGCCAAAGAACTGTGCAGTAATGTACGGAAGTAATAGATATGAGATGATTTATTTAAATTGAACTAAAGATTTACACAAAACGCAGAGGACAGAAAGAACCTGAAGAAGCGAAGCTAAAAGCTTTCTGAAAGAAAGTTACTTCGAAAGCATACACTTCGCCTTTATCCCCGGATTTACCATTTATAAATGGAATCAAAAAATCTGGGGATAACAGCGATCGGAAGGTTGTTCTGTCATCGGAGTGGCTAGTGTAAATATTGATGAGTTCAATTTAGATAGAAAAGTTTGAATGGAAAGCTCTGATCTGCCATGTAATTGGCTGGTGGGAGCTTTTTTTGATGTGTTCAGAAGAAGTATAGCTAATGTGGGAAAGGGGCATGCTGTTGATAGATTCATAGAATGCAAGAATGAACGGGGGATTCAAATGTTAAATCGTTGGATGACAGCAGGTATATTGGCAATGGCTATCATTATTCTTATCGGTGTGACACAGGTATACGCAGAGAAGAACGAACCCCAAGCAGCCCAACTGGAACAGTTAATCTATACTGCTGACAGCGTGATTGATAATGTGGATCGTCTGATTATTAAATGGCAAGGAGAAGGCCGGGGAGATGCACAAGCGCAGGCCGCATTACTGGCTAGTCACTTGGGGCTGGAACAACCAACACGGGTACGCCAGACGGGCCATAATGTGTATCGCAGTGAGGTGGTTGTTAATGAGGCTCTTGGAGAAGCAGGTGTGTTGGTCAATGTCGTCGAGACAGGAGACAACGGCTACTACGCCATCGTACAACTTTCAGGGGATGCACACACGGATCGGAAGGCATTAATGACAGTACATGAACAGGTGGATCAACTGCTTGTAGACTCAGGGATGAAGGCAACCTGGAATATGTCTGTGCAAGGTACAGCAGTTACTGCTACTGAACATGATGCGAGTCAGCAACTGGAACTGATCGAAGAACAGCTGTCCAAAAATGTGGATCTCGTCTCCGTTGAACGTTATACGGATGTAGCCAGCGCAAGTGTCTCTTATGAGGCGGCTGATCTGCCATTGTCGATTATGAGTGGCTCGCATATGTTGAATATGCAACTCGCAGTTCACCAGATTGGTGACGAGATGGACAATCGAGTTACAGTGGGGTTTCCTGTGATTACGATTGAATATTAAGGGTGGAGTTTTCTGATTATTCAGACAGCGAAGTGAGAATCTTTACTAGAAAAATGAGTTTGAAATAGTGCATCCGTTCAGTTGATATGCTAAAATGGCATCACATCCAAGAAGGAACTTGCTGGTAATTGACGGTTGTATGTCGTGCATATATAACACCATTACATAGCTCGGGGAGAGCATGAAGGTTATCTTCCCGGAAGAAAGAGGAGCCCATGGTTGAAAAACAATCGCAAGATGAAGTACAGACACCTGGCGCAGTATTTTTCATTTTTGGAGCAACGGGTGATTTGGCCCGCCGGAAGCTGTTTCCGGCTATCTACAGTCTTTACCGTGAAGGCAAGCTTGCCGAAGACTTTGCGGTTATTGGCGTAGCACGTCGTCCGAGGTCCCCAGAAGAATTCCGGGAAGACATCTATGAATCCATTAAAGAGTTCTGCCGCTATCCGGCGGGGGAACCTGATGAGTGGAACGCTTTTGTCGATCATTTTGAATACAAAGCACTGGATATCAATAATGTGGACGGATTCAAAGAGCTGCGTGCGCAGACGGAGCATCTGGAATCAAAGTTTAACACGCCGGGGAACCGACTGTTCTATCTGGCACTGGCACCTGAGCTGTTTGGCAGTGTCTCGTACAGTTTGCGGGACGGTGGTATGTTGGAAAGTCAGGGATGGAACCGTTTGGTGATCGAAAAACCATTTGGTTATGATCTGCAATCGGCCGAACATCTGAATGAGCAGATTCGTGAGGTATTCCGTGAAGAGGAAATCTATCGGATTGATCATTATTTGGGCAAGGAAATGGTGCAAAATATCGAAGTGATCCGCTTCGGAAATGCTTTTTTTGAACCGCTCTGGAATAACAAACATATTGCCAACGTTCAGATTACGCTGGGTGAGACAGTAGGCGTGGAAGAACGTGGCGGTTATTATGATCACTCTGGCGCACTGCGTGATATGGGGCAGAATCATATGCTTCAGATGTTAACAATGATTGCGATGGAACCGCCGAGTCGCCTATTCCCGGAAGACATTCGGGATGAGAAGGTGAAGGTATTGCGCTCATTGCGAGCCTTTACTTCGGATGAGGAAGTGAGCAACAACGTTGTACGGGGACAGTATTCCGAAGGGGAGTATCGTGGCAAGCAGCTTCCGGGTTATCGCCAGGAAGACAAGGTTGATCCGCAGTCGAATACGGAGACTTACTTTGCAGCACGTGTATTCGTGGATAATTTCCGCTGGGCGGGTGTTCCATTCTACATTCGGACAGGCAAGCGTCTTCCGGTGAAAACGACCGAGATCGTAGTGGAGTTCAAGTCGATGCCGAACAACGTGTACCTTGGGAAAAAGTATAAATTGGAACCAAATCTGCTGGTCATTCGGGTGAATCCGATGGAAGGCATATATATCAAAATCAATGCCAAGAAACCAGGCTCGGATTCCGAGATTCAGCCGCTCGCGATGGATTTCTGTCAGAGCTGCATGATTGGAATCAACTCGCCTGAAGCGTATGAACGTCTGCTGCACGATGCGGCAGAGGGGGATTCTACATACTTTACCCGTTGGGATGAAGTGGCGACAGCCTGGTCTTTTGTGGATCGGATCGCAGCCGCTTGGGGACAGAATCAGGGCGAGCTTCATACGTACCCTGCTGGAACTTGGGGACCAGAAGCGACAGATAAGCTGCTGGAGCAGGACGGATTCCACTGGTGGCCGGTGAATGGTCAGGACGAGGACAGCGTAATCTGGCAAGTAAACGGTTAGGGTAAGGGCATTAACAACATACACAACATGACTGAGCCTGGGAACATCGCAAATTTTGCGGTGTACTCAGGCTTTTTAGCGGAGAAAAGCGAGGTATCCATCATAAGGAAATAAGTAATTTAAATTAAGTTGTTGACAAAAAGTAAGTATGTAACTTATACTCAACTCATGAGTTAAAGAGTTACGCAAATGACAAACTTCATCCGGGCAACGTTTCGGATAAGTGATCATTCATGAGATAAAATGTAAACCAGTTGAAGGGGTTTGCGTATAGAGAATCATGAAAAAAAACATGCATAATATCTTTAATCTGAGAATACTATTTTGTATATATTGAATGGAGGAAAAAGAAAATGATGTTGGATGTAGGGTTGTTGTTGATTCGTTTGGTGATTGGATTGTCGTTCATGGCGCACGGGGCTCAAAAGCTGTTTGGTTGGTTCGGAGGTTACGGAATCAAGGGTACAGGCGGCTGGTTTGAGTCGATGGGCATGAAGCCAGGTGCATTGGTGGCTCTACTGGCTGGACTCGCGGAATTCGGTGGCGGATTGCTACTGGCTCTGGGTCTGCTCACACCGGTAGGTGGCATTCTGATTGCATTGACAATGGTCATTGCGATTGTGAAAGTCCATGGTGCAAACGGATACTGGTCCACGCAGAACGGATTTGAATATAATCTCGCGATCCTGGTCATTGGTGTAGCGCTAGCCCTGACAGGTGGCGGACAATACGCGCTGGATGCATTAATTTTCTAAAACACAATAACATGAAATAAATGAGGAGTGCCTGGATGCCATGATTATGGCAGAAGGGTGCTTTTTTTTTGCAACTGAAAAGAGAAGAATCTGCGGTAGTAATCGGTTATTTTCGGTACAGATTATGGTACAATAGGAGAGTTGGGTTAAGAAGCAGTTCACGGTATGGATGAAAGCACAGATTTGAGGAGGATGAACTCCATTGTAAATGTGTAAAATTAATCTAGTGTATGAATACCTCGTATGCAAAATGACCAGTGTACAATCAACCGGCCTCGCCGGATTGCATAAAGATTGAATGATGGACCGGCCATGCCGGATTAACGTGAATGAACGGACGAAAGGGATTAAATCTATGAGCAAAGCTGCAAATGATATTCTTCAACAGGAAGTGGACAAACGCCGGACGTTTGCCATTATCTCTCACCCGGATGCGGGTAAAACCACATTAACCGAGAAACTGTTGCTGTTCGGGGGCGCGATTCGCCTTGCGGGAACGGTAAAAGCTCGGAAAGCCAGCAAACACGCAACAAGTGACTGGATGGAAATTGAGAAACAACGGGGGATCTCGGTTACTTCTTCCGTAATGCAATTTGATTACCTGAACCATCGCGTTAACATTCTGGATACACCGGGTCACCAGGATTTCAGTGAAGATACGTATCGTACACTGACGGCTGCCGACAGCGCGGTCATGTTGATTGACGTGGCGAAGGGTGTCGAGGCACAGACGATTAAGTTGTTCCAGGTATGTGCGAAGCGTGGGATTCCAATCTTTACGTTTATCAACAAACTCGACCGTGAGGGTAAAAGCCCATTTGACCTGATGGAAGAACTTGAAAATGTACTGGGTATTCGTTCCGTTCCAATGAACTGGCCAATTGGTACAGGTCGCGAACTATGCGGTGTATATGACCGGATGAAAAATCAGGTGGAGTTGTTCCAAGGGGACGATCACTCGACAATTAAAGTTCAGAAAGTAGACGGTTATACAGATCCAATTATTCGTGAGATGGCAGGAGAATATCTGCATGATCAGTTAATTCAGGATCTGGAGCTTTTGGACGTTGCGGGAGATCCGTTTGATATGGAGAAAGTTCAACGCGGCGAATTGACGCCTATTTTCTTCGGTAGTGCGATTAACAATTTTGGTGTGCAGACTTTCCTGGAGAACTTCCTGGAACTGGCACCGAAGCCTGAACCACGTCGCAGTACGGCAGGAGAAATCCAGCCAACGAATGAGAAATTCAGCGGTTATGTATTTAAGATTCAAGCGAACATGAACCCGGCACACCGGGATCGTATTGCGTTCCTGCGTATTGTATCAGGCAAGTTCCAACGCGGAATGAGTGTGAAGCATACTCGTGTAGGTAAAGAGATCAAGCTGTCACAGCCACAGCAATTCCTGGCACAAGACCGGGATATTGTCGAAGAGGCATATGCCGGCGATATTATCGGTTTGTTCGATCCAGGTATCTTCCGGATTGGCGATTCATTAAGCCAAGGCAGTGAGGTTGTCTTTGAGGAGTTGCCAACGTTCTCGCCAGAGATTTTTGCCAAAGTTACCGTAAAAAATGCGTTGAAACATAAACAGTACCAAAAAGGGATTGACCAGTTGACGGAGGAAGGAACCATTCAGGTGTTCCAGACGGCAAGTTTCGACGAGACGATTCTCGGCGTAATTGGTCAACTGCAGTTCGAGGTATTTGAATACCGTATGAAAGGCGAGTATGGGGTAGATGTGCAATTGCAGCGCATGCCTTATCAGTTCGCTCGCTGGATCGTGGACGAGAATCTGGACGCAAGCAAATTCCGGATTAACTCTGCGCTTGTGAAAGATAAAAAAGGAAATTATGTAGTGCTCTTCGAAAATGAGTACGCCATGAGAACGGCTATGGATAAAAATCCTACAGCCAAGTTCCTGGAGACTGCACCTTAAGTGCAAGCAGACAGACAGACGTAATCTGGCTAATCATTGAAGGGTTGGTTGGATGTAACAAGCTGCTATCTTGAGGTAAAGCTTGAACAAAATAAGATCCCTCCGCCGGTTGGCGGAGGGATCTATTGCTATACACCTTACTTCGAGGCGGGTATGATCCAGCCGAATAAGGGAAAGCTTTCTTTTGCAGACAGAACAAACGGTTTGATGGTTACCTTACCCTCCAATGCTTCGGTTAGCGAAGCGGTTGAACGGGAATGGTGTGCAGATGCTCCTGCGCAATTTGAATGAGTTCTTCCTGCTTGGCAGGTTCTGTGTTCTTCCAGATCATCTCGAAAATGGCGCCAAGTCCAGGTAAAGCAGCTTCCGGTCCATCTACTGAACCTTCAATCATCTCCCGGAGCTGATCATCACTCTTGTCATGAACTTTATGAACAATCGCTTCACGCAGGCTTAATGTAATGGGCATCGCAATTCCCTCCTCGTATATTCGGCTGCTCTTATACTGTTCCCTGGGAAGCGCGAGCGCATTCAAGTTTATCGGGCTTTGTGGTATACTACGAAGGATTATTTACGTTAGCATGGGTATCCGTAATGATGCGTCATGCTGAAGTGCAGCGGGAGGTTAAGACCCTAATGGCCAAGAAACAGTATGCCGTAATTGGCATGGGACGGTTCGGATCAAGTGTTGCCAATGCACTGAGCGGTATGGGATTCGACGTGCTGGCAATTGATGCGGACGAGCAGCGGACACAGGAAATGTCCAATGTGGTGACTCATGCGGTATCGGCAGATTCAACAGATGAAGAAGCGCTGCGTGCGCTGGGCATACGAAATTTCGACGTTGTCGTTGTGGCAATTGGTGAAGATATACAGGCGAGTATTCTGACAACCTTGATATTGAAAGATATGGGTGTACCGGTGCTAATCGTAAAAGCTCAAAATGAGCTTCATGGTAAGGTGCTGCAGAAGATTGGAGCAGACAAGGTGATCTATCCTGAGCGGGATATGGGATTACGCGTAGCCCATCATCTGACCTCGCCTAACATACTGGATTACATTGAGTTATCTGAGGATTACAGCATTCTGGAGATGAGAGCTTCCGAGCAAATGATCGGCAAAAACCTGATGGAATTAAACATCCGTGCACGTTTTGGATGCAACGTCATGGCGATTCGTAGTGGGAACTCGATGAACATCTCGCCGTACGCGGAGGACCGGATTGAAGCTGGTGATGTGCTGGTCATTGTGGGTCACAAGGATCATTTGACGAAAATGGAGCTTGCATATCCGAAGTGATGGATGCAGATGGGAAGGATGGAAAGATGGATATTGTATCACCGCAAAATACACGTGTAAAAGAATGGGCACAGCTGCTGGAGAAAAAGCATCGTACCCGTCAACATAAATATATCATTGAGGGTATTCATCTGGTACAGGA
>Ga0209437_100697_pt1 | contig 17602 bp, 17 predicted proteins | sample AraplaL_Cvi_mTSA_FD_184266 | JGI IMG/M metagenome (GOLD analysis project Ga0209437, IMG submission 184266) | Arabidopsis root microbial communities from the University of North Carolina, USA - plate scrape CL_Cvi_mTSA (SPAdes) (version 2) | ecosystem: Host-associated > Plants > Roots > Endosphere...
GATCGATCGTTGAAGGACTGGAGGTATGGACATGAGCATCTCGAAGCGCTGGACAGGAAGCCTGTATCAGGAGGCATTGCGAACAGAGGATTGTGGGCCACGTTTTTACGCGTACTATTATAAGCAATGGGACAACTACCGTATGTCCTATCACAATCATGATTCCACGGAGATTATGTATATTATTTCGGGAATGTGTCGGGTGGATGTGCAGATGCCGGATGGGAGTTCGGAACAGGCTGTTCTGAAAAAAGGGCAGTTCATTATGCTCGACGCTGGTGTCCCGCACCGTTTGCTGGTGGAAGATGGCGTACCTTGCCGGATGCTCAATGTGGAGTTTGGATTCTCCGGATCGACAGCCGGTCAGCTGTCCATTCGACAGCTCGTACAGGAAGAGGAAGAAGTCCACACTTTGCTGGCTAATGCCTCGCCATATCTGGTACTGCCTGACCCGGAAGAGGTGTATTACATTATGAAAAGTCTGGTGCTGGAACTCGATCAGCGTGGTCTGTTGGAGCAGGGAAGATCGTCTGTCCCAATAGGCGTTATTCCCAGAGAGGACCGTGCACAACATCGCGAAGCCCGGAATCTGTCATCCCCGGAACAGGGATTGCTGGTGCGTACGTTGTTCATCCAGTTGATCGTCCGTGTGGCACGTCTGCGTGGGGAAATGAACCGAAGTGCGCCAGATCAGGCGGAATTGTATGTCAAACGAACGATCGAATTCATGCATCATAATATGGATCGCAATATTCAGATGAAGGGCATTGCCGCAGCCGTCAATCTGCATCCGGGTTATTTGCATCGCATTTTCCGTCAGCACACGCAGCGAACACCAACCGATTACCTGACGATGCTTCGGATGGAGAAGGCCAAGATGCTGCTACAGCAGACGAATATTCCGATTTCTGAAATTTCCGACTATGTTGGAGTAGGGAGTCGTCAGTATTTTCATATGTTATTCAAAAAATATACCGGCCGTACGCCTGTTGAATTTCGCTCCTCGATGGAACGACATGTCAGTCAGTACCCGACGAATGAATAAGTTAGGATTTTTGACAACAGGGACTGGAACAGGTCATGATTTTGATAACGCTTCCCCTATTGGCGTTGGTACAATGATTTCATGAAGAGAGTCATTAACCGAAGGGAAAGATTCGGATTAGGGGAGGACATAGACATGTCGTTTAAAGTGGCGTTTATCGGGGCAGGAAGTATCGGATTTACACGGGGATTGCTGCGGGATTTGCTCACGGTACCGGAGTTTAACAACATTGAAATTGCATTCTGCGATATTAGCCAGCACAATTTGGACATGGTGACTGAACTGTGTCAGCGGGATATCCGGGAGAACGGATTGAATATTCAGATTCAGCCGACAACGGATCGTAAAGAAGCGTTAAAAGATGCGAAGTATGTACTGTGTACGATTCGTGTTGGGGGACTGGAAGCTTTTGCAACGGATGTGGATATTCCACTGAAATATGGGGTAGACCAATGTGTCGGTGATACGCTGTGTGCAGGTGGCATTATGTATGGACAACGCGGAATCGCCGAGATGCTGGACATCTGTAAAGATATTCGTGAACAGAGCGCACCGGATGTACTTCTCTTGAACTATTCCAATCCGATGGCGATGCTCACATGGGCATGCAATAAGTATGGCGGTGTGCGGACGATCGGACTGTGTCATGGCGTACAGCATGGTCATCATCAGATTGCGGAAGCTTTTGGTTTGAAAAAGAGTGAAGTGGATATTGTCTGTGCCGGCATTAATCATCAGACCTGGTATATTCAGGCTTCTCATGAAGGGAAAGACCTTACAGGTGACCTGCTCGAAGCCTTCGAGAAACATCCAGAGTACAGCCGTACCGAGAAAGTGCGGATCGATATGCTGCGCCGCTTCGGATACTACAGTACGGAATCGAATGGTCACCTGAGTGAATATGTGCCGTGGTACCGCAAACGTCCGGAAGAGATCAACGAATGGATCGACCTGGGCAACTGGATTAACGGAGAGACAGGTGGCTATCTGCGCGTATGTACAGAGGGGCGCAACTGGTTCGAGACTGATTTTCCTAACTGGATGAAGGATGAACCGATGCAATTCATTCCGGAAAAACGGGGCGAGGAGCACGGTTCCTATATTATCGAAGGGCTGGAGACGGGACGTGTCTATCGTGGACATTTTAATACCGTTAATCATGGAGTCATCTCGAACCTGCCAGATGATGCGATTATTGAAGCACCGGGATATGTGGATCGCAATGGCATCTCTATGCCGCATGTGGGCGATTTGCCATTGGGACCAGCAGCGGTATGTAATGTGAGCATTTCCGTGCAACGGCTTGCAGTCGAAGCTGCGGTGAACGGAGATGATCAATTACTTCGTCAGGCGTTCATGATGGACCCGCTCGTGGGTGCTGTATGTAATCCAAAAGAGATCTGGCAGATGGTCGATGAGATGTTGGTTGCACAGGCTCAGTGGCTGCCACAGTACGGGGATGCGATTGCTGCCGCAGAAGCAAGACTTGCTGCGGGTAATCTTATTCCGACGAAGGAGTATGAAGGTGCAGCACGTCTTAAGGTGAAAACCGTTGAAGAGATGCAACAGGATCGTGATGCTGCCAACAAAAACGCAGGTGAATCCGATAAAGGCAAAGATAGAGAGAAAGTGCAGCAATAGATACAAAGGCGTAAGGGCCTCTCCGAAATTGGAGGGGCCCTGTTTGTTTTATTTTTTCGACACCACGGATAACAAAGGCAAAAGAGGTATCACCCAAGGAAACCTGCGAATTTTGAGCGGATGTCCACCGGGCAAAGGCTCCATAATAATGAGTTCCTTTTTCCTGTGACAACTGGAATGAACCTTCTCGCAAAGAGATGGGACGTGCCTTCCCATTCACATATTCAACCAGAGTGAACTCGTCAGGGGGGACATTCGTATCCAGATGAAAAACAAGAGAGGAATGTTGCTAATGTTGCTCACTGCGCGTCATATTTACCATGTGATGCATATTACCTTTACAGACATAGTAATATGTCTTATAGTATACACAGGATTGAAGAAAGTCGGTGAAACTCGCAGATGGATGTGCAAGTGATTAACAGTGATCTGATTCGGGGCAATATTGACCCCATCATTCTGAGTGTACTTATACCTTCTGATAACTATGGTTACAGCATTATTAAGGAGATCTATCGCAAGAGTGGAGAGCAGTTTGAATTGAAGGAACCTACGCTTTATTCCAGTTTGAAGAGGCTGGAGAAGAGTGGATATGTGGAGTCCTACTGGGGGGAAGAGACGCAGGGAGGACGACGCAAATATTACCGAATTACAGTGCAAGGCCTCGAAGCCTATAGAGAGCAGGTTCAAGCTTGGCAGGCAGCCAGGGCACTAATTGATTGTATGATTGTCACTGGAGAAAAAGGAGATGAAGACCTATGAGATTGGAAGTTCGGATTACCCGTCATGTGAATCGGCTGTTCGCTCACGCACAAGATACATTGGACAATCGGGAATTAAAAGAAGAGATTCACAGTAATCTCGCTGCGCGGATTGACGATTATATCTCGCAGGGGATGAGTGAAGAAAAGGCATTCCAGACCGCCATTCAGCATATCGCTGGTATGGATCAAGTGATGAGTGACCATCGAAGGGTACAACGTGTTCCTTACTGGACAGCGTTGTTGCAGTCTGCTCTGATTTATAGCCTTATAGCCTGGATCATAACCATTCCAACGAGAGTGGTGGTGCATGGCTCCGCCATAAACAACCTGCTTATGCTCGTGAGCCTCCTTGTTGGGGGGGCATATGTATTGTATATGTTGACCAACAGGACGAATGATCCAGCAACTTCAGTGCAAACCACAGTGATTCGAACCCATGCCTTCATGCAGTGGAATCGCAGAATTTGGTTGTTGTGGGCGGTGTTCATGATTGTACTATGGGGAACACAGGCGGCGTTGCGATTTGGAAGCAACATCTGGTTTAATCGACCCATTCAAGTGGATGGGCCTTATCAGTTTGCTGTGATGGCGATTGCCTTTGCTATCCCGTTACTGAGCGTTATTATTCCTTTGGTAGTGCATCGTGCGTATCGGATCATTAGCAAATATGAAGTGAGTGATGTGTCATGAGAGGGAAAAATATATGGATTATTGCACTCGTTGTTCTCGGTGTGGTTGGCCTCGTGTTCGTTGAGGGGTTCGTTAATCCGAGGAACGAGGCAAAGCAGAATCGATATGAAGCAGAACAGCAAAATCCGCTGACGCATGATTTTACCGCCTTAGCCAAATATCGCAGTCCCTATATGGGTGATAATTCAAACCTTAGTCATCTGAATCAGGCTTTACCTTTACGAGAAAGATTGAATGGTTACCAACTGTACCCGGAGACGTTCGCGGCTCAAGTGAATTATAGCTTGGATACACATGAGATGGATGCAGAGGAACTTGAGCGGATACTTGTATATAATGCGGTTGCGAACTTTGTGATGATCGATAATCTGGAGCAGGTCGTCTACCAGTTAGAGAATACCAGCTATACCTTACGTCGTAAATCCGCTCAACAATGGACAGGTACGGAATTAAAGGAGCTTCAGAACCCGGAGTTATGGGATTTGACTGTACGCGAGAAGCTGGTAGAACCAGCACAAGTGAAAGAAGCTTTTTCACAAATTGTTGACAATTAAGCTGCATGGAATCCAATGAAATAGGCAAGAGACTCGACTCTTCTCCCATGCTATGTTATTATAAATCTCTGATAACGTGGTAACGAACTAAAGCGTTTTGGTTTTGGTTATAGACATGGAGGGGTTCGAGAGATGAGAAAAAAAGCGATTCTACTATTATTCATTAGTATATGTGTATTGATTGTGGCGGGTTGTTCCAGTTCCGCAAGCAAAGACGATAACACGATTGTTGTAGGAATTGACGACAAGTTTGCTCCAATGGGTTTCCGGGACGAGCAGAATGAAATTGTTGGTTTCGATATTGATTACGCACGAGCTGCAGCGGAGAAAATGGGTAAAGAAATCACATTCCAGCCGATCGACTGGTCTTCCAAAGAGTCAGAGCTGAACAGTGGGCGAATCGACATGATCTGGAACGGATATACCATTACGGATGAGCGCAAAGAGAAAGTGCTCTTCACGAAGCCGTATCTGGAAAACAGTCAGGTAGCCATTACACTGGCAGACTCGCCAATTACGAAGCTGGATGAACTCGATGGCAAAAATGTGGGATTGCAGGCATTGTCCTCAGCGGCAGATGCACTGGCAGCAAGTCCCTTGAAGGATAAAGTAAAAGCTTCCGAATTCAAAGATAACGTGCTTGCTCTGACTGACTTGAAAACAAAACGTCTGGATGCGGTCATCATTGATGAAGTGGTCGCGAGATACTACATGTCCAAGGAAGAGGGAACATTCAAACTGCTGGATGAATCTCTTGCACCGGAACAATATGGAATAGGTATCAAAAAAGGCAATGAAGAGCTTCTGAATCAGCTGCAAAAAGCACTGGATGAGCTCAATGCAGATGGAACAGCAGCTAAAATCTCCACCCAATGGTTGGGTGAAGACAAGGTTCTGAAATAGGCAGGTTACACACCTGATATATAGTTTGAAACAAAACGGACCCCGTATTCCATGCTGGAGCGATTCATGCCCCAGATGAATGCGGGGTTAACAGATTAGAGGAGACAAAACAATGAGTTGGGATTATCTATCGACCATTTTAAAACCTATGCTAGAGGGTGCGCAGACCACCATTTTCATGTTCTTGCTGGCGATCGTGTTATCTGTGCCGCTTGGATTTGCGGTCACGCTCGCGATGAGAAGCCAAGTTAAACCACTGGCGTGGATTGCTCATACCTACGTCTACGTGATGCGGGGAACACCACTGCTGCTCCAAATTCTATTCTTCTGCTTCGGTTTACCGTTGCTTCCGGTAATTGGAGAGTATCTGGTGTTTGATCGCTTTGTAGCAGCGGGGATTGCATTCATCCTGAACTATGCGGCGTACTTCGCTGAAATCTTCAGGGGCGGACTGCTGTCCATTGATAAAGGGCAACATGAGGCGGCAAAGGTACTTGGATTAACGAAGTGGCAGACGATGACCAAAGTCATTATTCCTCAGATGATTCGTGTAGTATTGCCTGCAACGGCCAATGAGTCCATTACGCTCATTAAGGATACGGCACTGCTCTATGCCGTGGCTGTACCCGAGCTGTTGTATTACGCCCAAGCGGCAGTGAATCGGGACTTGCAGTTAATCCCGTTCTTCGTAGCGGCGATTATGTATCTGCTCATGACTCTCGTGCTTACTTTGCTGTTCAAGGCGCTGGAGAAGCGGTTTTCATTTGAATAAATTAAATCTGATCAATCAAAGGACTGTCTGCATATGACACATATAATAGAAGTAAATCAGTTGAGAAAATCATTCGGTACACTTGATGTGCTGAAGCAGGTATCCTTCAACGTGGAACCAGGCGAAGTGATTGCCGTAATCGGGCCCTCGGGTTCAGGTAAAAGTACAATGCTGCGCAGCCTGATTCATCTGGAGGATATTTCAGGTGGAACGATTCGCATTCAGGATCAGACATTGGTCGATAATGGGCGTTACGCGGGTGCAGCAGATATTCGCAAGATGACGGATCGCATGGGTATGGTATTCCAGCATTTCAACCTGTTCCCGCATCTGACCGTACAAGCTAATCTGGAACTCGCACCGAAGACTTTGAAAAAAGAAAGTTCAAGTGTCATCCGGTACCGCAGTTTGGAATTACTCGGCAAAGTCGGACTGTCGGACAAGGCCGACGCTTATCCGGCCAATCTGTCCGGTGGACAGAAACAGCGTGTAGCTATTGCCCGCGCACTTATGATGCAGCCCGACATTCTCCTGTTTGATGAGCCGACATCGGCACTCGATCCGGAGCTGACCGGGGAAGTGCTTCGCGTAATCAAACAGCTTGCGCAGGAAAATATGACGATGATGATCGTCACGCATGAGATGGGCTTCGCCCGTGACGTTGCGGATCGTGTATTCTTCATGGATAACGGGGAGATCGCAGAGGCGGGACCGCCAGAACAGATCTTTGGCAATCCAAAGCTTGCACGTACCCGGACATTTTTGCAGCGGGTGGAAGTGGAAGGATAGAAGACATTTCACATCTAAGAAATGTTAAAAGAGCGCAATCCTGTGAGTAATAAGGGACTGCGTTCTTTTTGCTTTTTAAAATAAAAATGGGTTCTAACCTTCATATTCTTGAAGTACAATGTGTAATCTTAGGCTTCAATTAGGTGTACTGACGCGGGAAATAAATAAAACAAATAACAATGCACATTTTACAAATTATGGAGGTGATTATTCCTATTAATCAAGTATAATGAAATTACTTAATAAAGAAGGAGGGTTTACTTTTGGATTATCGCCAGAATAATGTAGATCGATATCATAGTGATACAGTTCCACCACCACCTTATGTAGTACCAAAAACCAATAGTAAGTCTATAGCTGCGCTTGTTTTGGGAATTTTGTCAGTCATTATTCCATACTTGGGATTTTTGATTGGAATTTTTGCTATCATATTTGCATCAATTTCTCTGAAAGAAATTAAACTTCGTATGGAACAGGGAAGAGGTTTAGCGATTGCCGGTCTGGTTTGTGGAATTATTGGCACGGCGATTTATGCTATTATCATTTTGGTTCTACTAGTTGCAGCCGCCTTTTACGTTAGTACTGACATGTCTTCTACATACTAGAATGATAAGAATGGGCGATTCACGATTTGTTTCTAACTAAAAAAGCAAAGGCGTACCTTAGCCAACACCTCTGTTGTCCAGAAGAGTGTGTGGCATCGGTACACGCCTTTGCTTTTTATATTCCTTTTTTACAGGTGAATTGCGACTTCACTGCTGACGTTTTCGTTCTCCGTGGTGCGATGCATCAGGAAATACGTTAAAGTTCCTGCCAGACCCATTAGAGCGAAGATGCACAGAACACCAATCTGGTCCCAAGCCACGCTGAACTGTCCGCTTGAGATAACTGCTTTATAACCTGTTACGGAATAAGTCATAGGCAACCATGGATTAAACACCTTCAACCAGTTTGGAATCAGTTCGAGCGGGAAGGTGCCCGCGCTGGTCGTAAGCTGGAAGATCAGCATCAGAATTGCGAGGAATCGTCCCGGATTTTCCAACCAAGTCACCAGTGCCTGAATGATGTACATGAAGCTTAGACTGGTCACAAAGCTGAATAAGAGGAACAACGGAACGCTCTGAACTTCCAGACCCAAGCCGTACAATACGAGCCACGAAGCAAGTAGGGATTGCACAGCACTCATGAGCGTGAAAGCCAGCGTTTTGCTCACAAAACGATTCCAGCCACTTGCCTCGCTAACCGTGCTGCCGCGTGTTGGCACAACCAATGTGGCAATCAAGGCCCCGACAAACAGCCCCAGTGACAGGAAGTATGGCGAGAATCCTGTACCGTAATTAGGTACCTCGTTATATTTATGCTCATCGACCTGAACAGGCTCTGCATACATCGTTACCAGTTCATCGGTCTTTTTCACACTCCCTGTCTGCTCAGCCGCTTCATTCAGCTTGGTGGCAAGTTCGCCAGAGCCGTCCGTTAACTTCAGCGTACCTTCTTTTAACTGACCAGCACCGTCATCGAGCTTATGTGAGCCATCTGCAAGGGTTGAGATGCCGTCTGTGAGCTGGCTTACACCCGCAACCAGCTTGCCTGCACCCGCATTCAATTGACCTGAACCGTCCGCAAGTTTGGCTCCTCCAGACGCTGCTTCGGATAATTTGGAATTGAATTGCTGTAGTCCCGTCGCAAGCTTTTTGTGTCCGGCGGATAATTGCGTGGCACCTTGTACGAGTTGTTGTTCACCCTGTACCAACTGGCTGCTGCCTTGATGCAGTTGCTGCTGTGCAGCGTACAGGTTTTGGCTGCCTGCGACCAACTGCTGTCCGCCCTGATACACTTGTTCACTGCCAGCGGCTACGGCCTGACTGGCTGCTAGTAGTTGCTGCACAGCAGGACTTGAAGCCAGTTCCGGACTGGCTTCAGCTAATTGGGCGAGCCCTTGTGCAACTGCTTTGGCACCCTCGCTAACTTTGCCACTGCCCTCAACAGAGCTTTGCAGCCCAGCGGTCAGCTTTGCACTGCCTTCCTCGGAAGCCGCTAGACCTGCATCCAGCTTAGCTGCGCCTTCCTGAGCAGATTGAATACCAGCCTGTAGCTGTTTGCCGCCGGTTTGAGCCTGGGTTGCTCCATCACTCAGCTTCGTGCCTGCTGCTGCGAGTTCGGACAGCCCACTGGAAAGGGCACTCGCGCCAGTATGAAGATCACCTGTGCCTTGGGCGAGAGTGGACGCACCTTCTTTTAACGAAACTACGCCCGTTTCGAGTTTGTCGGTACCAGCGGCCAGTTTGGACAGATTCTCTTTTAATGTAGCAGCACCATCATCCAGCTTAGTCGCACCATCATGAATCCGACCCGCGCCATCCCCGGCATCCGCCAGTCCGCCTGAGATTTTTTCAACCTGATCCAATAGCGTTTCAGTATACGATTCTGTGACTTTGGCAGCAACTTTGGAGCGAATTTGTTTAACCGCCGTGCCACCGATCTGACCCGCGAGGAAGTTGTATCCTTCATTGGGTTCGTAGATCAGATCTGCCGGCTCAGGGTGCTCATCCATCAGGGTTGTTGCTTTGGAGGAAAAGTCCTCCGGAATCACAATCGTCATATAATACGTGTTGTCTTGCATGCCTTGATCTGCTTGTTCACGAGTGACGAATTGCCAGTTGAAATCATCGCTTTTTTTCAATTCATCGACGAGATTCTGACCGACCTCCAGTGATTTATCGTTATAGACTGCACCCTGATCCGTATTGACTACGGCAACAGGTAATTCATTCATTTTGCCATAAGGGTCCCAGAATGCGTTCAGGAAAAGGCCGCTATACAATACCGGAATGAACAGTACAACGAGAATCGGAATAAATACTTTTGGTTTCTTGAAGGCGGACTTCAGATCCTGCCCAAATACGTGGAATGATTTCATCATGTTCTCTCCCTATCCTTACGCTAATCCATTTGTTCTATCTCTATTATGTGTTGAATCTAGTGGGTTGCCTTTCTCTAGGTGGGGGATAAGCCATTCTTAAGAAAGAGGCCCACAAAATCCTTGATCTGATCCTTATGCAGCGTAGGATGCGCTTTGTTCCAGTCCGAGGTTAAGGTGACATACAGCTTCAGCAGGACAAAAGAAACCAGTTTGGGATCGTCTCTGCGAATCTGCTCTAACTCCATGGCACGGCTGACCTGACGCTCCAGATATTCGAGAATGGCTGTCTCCACTTGCTGCAAACCTTCCTTGGCTTGCAGCGTACCGAACTCGTTGACCTCCTGAAAGAGCTTGATCAACAACTCATGTTCCTCCCGGTACTCCAGCAGAGAATCCATGCTCATATGCACGTTATCCAGAAAAGAGTTCTCTTCCTTCACGGTTTGCTCTGTAATCTGTCTCATATCCGCAATGATCGAGCGCAGAATCTCGCTGAACAGTTCTTCTTTATTTTCGAAAAAAGTATAGATCGTTCCCTTGCCCACATTGGCAAGTCTCGCCACCTGTTCCATCGTTGTGGCTTTGTAGCCAAACAGGGCAAAGGATTTCTCGGCAGAGTCCATCACCTGTTGCCTTCGATCTATCGTTTTCATGGCATATACACCTCCTTGCAGCCAGACATGATATATGGGAAGATAAACCTTTATGACCGATTTACTATTATGGTCAGTTGGTCGTTAACAACTGTAGCACTTGAACATAGATATTGGATGTGATCATTGTCATAAGTAGCTCAGACAGGTGCGAATATGAAAATCCTGGTGTGTGACCTTATAACAATACATAGGCATTGTAACAAGCCGGAGAGGTAGTTGGGCCGCACGCCGGGCTTATTTGTATTGGTTAAGTTTCATCCTGTTCGTTAGTAAGATAAATTTGCTCTTGCAATAAGCCATCAATAAAGATACATTATTAATTAACTGATCGTTTAATTAATTAAAGTTAAGCATACAGAGAGGGGAATACAATTGGCAAGACCCATCAATGAAGAAAAAAGGTTGGAGCGTCGTAAACGTATACTAAAAGAAGCTGTTGTCCTGTTCGCAGATAGTGGATATTCGAATACAACAATGGCGATTATTGCGAAGAATGTGGAAGTGACTCCAGGTACTATTTTTCAATATTTCCCTAGCAAAGAAGCGTTATTCTACGCCGCTGTCCTTGAGCCGCTTGCTGAAATTCAAGTCAAATCGCTTGCTTGTTTACAACAAGAGGGCACGCCGGGCAGACTGATCAAGAATATGGTAGAACAACAATTCAACCATATCTACTTCTATACCAATGAATTACGACTTGCTCAATCTGTTTTGGGACAACGAATAAGATTCCCTGAACTTACACAGAAGGTCCTTGAAAGTATAAAGGTAATGACAGATGCGATTGAAGGCGTTTATGCCGAGGGTCAGTTGAAGGGGGAATTTAATAAAAAATTTTCGCCAGCCATGATTTCTCGTGCCTATATCTCTTTCTTAAATGGCGTGGCCTTAACGCTTGGTGAAAATATTATTCAACATCCCGAGTGGGAAAACCTGAAGGGGCATGCCTTTTATTTGTTTGCACCCACATCACCTATAGAATAACTGGAGGAGTCTAAATGAATGAACCATCATTACAACCCAATCATAACGTTCGTATGAAGAAACGGAACAAGATTTTATGGAGCGTAGGAATCGTGCTATTGCTTGTGATAGCTCTTGTATTTTTTATATCGTATAAAGTAGTAGACACCTTGTTACACCATCCGAGAGACACAAATGTCAGTTACGAATTGAATATCGATAAAACGCCCTACGAAGAGGTCGAGTTCAAGAGTTTGAAAAATGATAATACAATTAGAGGTACCTTCTTTTCTGCAAATGTTAGTGGAAAATCAAGCGATAAGACGATTATTGTTGTCCATGGATATACGAGCAATCGTTTAGTCAAAGGTCGAACCCAAAAGTTAGCAGAGCATTTCGTTCCAAAAGGCTACAATGTATTGGCATTTGACCTCAGTTCGCAAGGTAAATCCGATGGTGATTTGATTACGCTGGGCCTCAATGAAAAATATGATTTGCTGGCAGCTGTAGACTATTTAAAGTCCAGAAACCATACCGGTGATAACATTGGGGTAATTGGCTTTTCCATGGGGGCTGCTACTTCTTTGTTAGCCACAAGTGAAAGTGATGACATTCAAGCCGTGATTGCAGATAGTCCATTTCGTAATGCGGGCTTATTTCTGAGAGAGGGCTTACCTTTCTTTTCAGGTTTACCTGCATTTCCATTCAGTTATACATCCACTTGGATGGCCAATTGGGTCTTTAAAGTTGATCTTGATTCCATATCTCCTATGGATGCCGTGAAAAAAATGCAAGATAAGCCGGTTATGCTCATTCATGGTACTGGAGATCAGCAAATTAGTTATAAAAACACAGAAATGATTTATGAGTCCTTAAAGGACAACCCAGATGCAGAAGTATGGTATCCTAAAAATACGGAGCACATCGATGCAATCAACCACTACCCGACTGAATATTTTCAGAGAGTAGATCACTTTATGGATGAATATATAGGAAAATAAAACAAAATTGAATTAACTTTAACAGGGAGCAAGTTGCGAAAAGTAACTGCTCCCTATTCTTATATTGTTAACGAGTAGAATAGCTGAGCGAAAAAATGCTTGTAACCATGTGTTCGTTGAATCCGTCTAATAGGTTGAGGTGATTGAGAATGAAACCATTTAAATATTGGAGCCAGCGTTTGAGTATGCTTTTGATGCTAGTCATTATTGTTGGCTGTGGAATATCAAATAAGGGGGAAATAACATCCAAACCCCATGAAACGAATACGGAAGAAGTGGCAAAGGAATCAACGAAGGGATGCCCGGGAACCATTGAATGGATTGATTTTCTGATGTTCCATAATGTTACATACTTTCAAAACAACGAAGGGACCAAAGAAGTACCTGCAGAGCAAATTGGGGAAAGGATAGGGGAAGTGAGCTACATGCTGAACGAGCATGTGTGTGCGGATCACGTGACCGAGAATGGAGATGCGGCATATCTTCCAATTGGAACGGTTATATATGAACTAAAAGGTTATAAGTCGCATTATCGCGTGGTAGCGAATAATAAGGTATACGAAGCAAAAGAAAATCCCAATGCGAAGACGATGGGAGACCTGATGGACATTGAAGACAAAGTGGAAAAAGTCAGCCTGGAAAGCGGAAACGACGGGAGTCCAATTGGTGACTTCCCTCAGGAAGCCGCATCCGAATTCTTGAACGAACTTTTGCCGTTGCAATATGTTGGCTTTGATGAGGTATATAAGAAATTCAAGCATGAGACAGGGATTTTTTTACGTGTGCATCTTCAAGATGGAACATCTTTTCGAATGGTTTATTATCCGAAAGCGAATGCATTCTCAGCAGGTGCTTTTGGAACAGAAAAGTTACAATCGTTAATCGTTTCCCAGAGAAAAGAAATAAAGCAGCTGCTGGATTATAGTGGATTGGAGCTTCAACTATTCAGCTACAATGACGAGAAAAAGATGATTATAATTGCAGAAGAATTACTGTCTGTTAAATGATACCGGGAAGTAGAGAACCTATCCACCTACCCTGGTAACAACAAAAAACCAAGGCTTCGAGTTAATCACTCATGAGCCTTGGTTTTTACTGTGTCTTAGTATTGTTATCTGTATCTGTTCCTGTTATCTGTGTCCTACTTAATTCTATTCTGCTCGTACTTTAAAGAATGAGATCAGTTCTTGCAGCTGCTCGGATACAACCGAGAGTTCATCGGAGGCACTCACAATGGCAGCCATGGAGGCTTCCTGCTCCTCAATGGACTGCTCAATTTGTTTACTGCTGCTTGCTGCCTTGCTGACATTGGCAGACAGTTCATCCGCCGTGGCAGACATTTCCTGTGTGCTTGCCGAGATCTCTTCGGTTGAACTGGAGATATCCTGAATCTGGTTTGCAACTTTATTCGTAGCAGTCAGAATATTCTCGAAGAATACACCTGTCTCTTGGGTAACTTCCAAGCCTTTCGTTACTTCCTTGGAACCCAACTGCATCGCCGCGGCAGACTGAGTGATATCCCGCTGGATCTCTTCGATTAACTGTCGAATCTGCTTGGCTGATTCCTGGGATTGTTCCGCCAGATTACGCACCTCGCCTGCAACCACGGCAAAACCTCGTCCTTCTTCACCTGCGCGTGCTGCCTCAATGGAAGCATTGAGTGCAAGCAAGTTGGTTTGTCCGGCGATCTCCGTAATCAGATTGACGATGTTGCTAATCTCATTCGAGTTATTTTCCAACGATTGAATGGAGTTTGACGTATTTTGCACTGCACCGGAGATCAAGCGCATCTGCTCAATAACTTGCTGCATCACCACATTACCTGTACTGGAGCGCTGCTCCATGCTGAGTGCTTCGTCTGCCACATCAGCTGAACTGCTGGCGATGGTCTGTACGACCGTTGACATCTCTGTCATGGCACGTGCGTTCTCTACCGTTGCTTTGTCCTGAGACACCAGTCCGGTGGATATCTCCCGAATATTGGTGCTGATGGATTGAATGTTCACATTATTTTTCTCGGAAATGCCCAGTAGTTGTTTGGAAGATTCCGAGAGGTGATGCGAAGTATTCTGTACTTTATAGATCGTTGTATTGAAGCGATGGATCATCGCATTGAACTTCTCGTTGATCACACCCAGATCATCTCGCCCGGTATCGATAGTTACGTCCAGATTACCCGTGCTGACTTCTTCGATACCTTTCATCAGGTTGCGGATTGGAAGCAACGTTCTTTTCAGCAATATGAATTGCAACACCATGAACAGGATTAGGAATCCGACAAGGAACATCAATCCGTACGTAAGCAATTCCTTAAGTCCTTTTGGAACGGCACTTGCATCAACATCGAAGTAAAGAGCAGCGTACATGGAGCCATCTGCGTTATTAATAGGGTAGATCAGAGTGGTCCAAGTTCCGTACTCGTCCGTGTAGAAATCACTGAATGCAGGCTTCCCGTCCTTTTTCATCTGTTCCAGCACCACGACGTTATTCTGAGGTAACGGATACATGGCACCTGCGGGCAGATTACTTTCCTCGAAGGGTTGCAACAGGTTTGTTGGAATGGCGATGATGGACGTTCCGTTTCCTTCTTCAAGTTCTGAACCGAAAATGTACGCCTGGGCGATGTTCGGATAGAACTCATGGATGGAATCAAGATAAGCTTTCATTTCCTGCTGTACAGGACCGGTGTAGCTTTTCTCACTGGCGGCCGCAGCGACTTTGGCGGTATCCAGATCATCGTACCATTTCTGGGTGATGACGGTAGCCTGGTCGTGCAACTGTTCAACCAGGATGTTTTTCTGCAATTGATACGCGGCAGTAATCAGGATTACACCAATCAACGTGATACTGCCGAATGAAATCACCAAATTTTTGATAAAGAAAGGCATGGTACTCCAGCGAAGCTTATTAAACAAGATGGTTCACTCCTTCTACAAATATGAAAATGCACTATACCTGGATGGGATGCTATACGCTATGTAATCTAACGAATATTTAGTGGGAAATTGTTATCGTACAACTTCTATAATTCTGATTTTTACTTTGGTTACGTGACATTCTCTTATGATGCAGTGTGCTTCTTGCATTGTTACAAGTTCTACTTCACTTATAGGACCCCCAGGTAAGTTACTTCGTAGAATATATCGTTATAAAGTCATATTAATATTAGCTTTTCGTGCAAAAATGGTTCTAAGGTACTGGTTCTGTGGGCGGGTTTTTCGTTTTCGATCTTTATTATTACGTTTGTTAATGCAAGGTCAGGAAGACTGAAACATGATACAACAAGACTTTTGGATTGATGTTAATTTCAAAAGAACGGAGCACCCATTCATAAAGCGGAACTTTTGGGCTTGTTTTCCATAACCTAAAGAAAACACAAGAGAACGAAAAGACAGTCCATTGTTGCCCTTCTACAAGAGCGCTAAGATAAAGTTGTAAAAGCGTTTACATTAAGTATTGAAGGGGGCTTAACTCGGATGCCAGAAATTACGATCAGGCTGTATGAAGGCAGGACGGATGAGCAAAAGCAGGAAATTGTGGAGGTGTTCACACGCGAACTCTCGCGAATTATCGACCGTGAGCCGGATTATATTTCCGTTGAATTCAATGAAATTCCATGGGACGAGAACGTTCCTGATAATTTGAAAGCCATGCAATCACAGAAGCAGGGAGGGGAGAAGACGTGAAGCCGGCGGACATTACGCCGCCAAGCCGGGGATCAGCCAGACTTCACTCGTCTGGTCTGGGCACCCGGCTCGGAGATACAGGACGTTATCTGTGGCGATACCGGATCTTATATCTGCTCTCCGTACCGGGCATCCTGTATTTTTTCCTCTTCAAATATGTGCCTCTGTTTGGCTCCATCATTGCCTTTCAGAATTACAACATTTTCAAAGGCATCACCGGAAGTGATTGGGTAGGGTTGGAGCATTTCCAGAAGATGTTCAGCCATTATGACTTTTTGCGAATTCTCAATAACACACTTCTGCTCGGACTATATGATCTGGTAATTGCATTCCCGGTACCGATCTTACTGGCTATTCTGCTAAATGAAGTACGGATGATTGTGTTTAAACGGTTGCTGCAAACGATTGTATACATGCCTCACTTTCTATCCTGGGTCGTTATTAGCGGAATCTTCATGGGCATTTTCTCGATGGACGCCGGGGTGGTGAACAAGGCACTTGGGTTTCTGGGCATGCAACCAATCTACTTTCTTGGAGAAGACTCGTACATTCGTTCCATTCTGATTGGTTCCGGGATCTGGCGTGACTCCGGGTACGGGACGATTATTTTCCTGGCTGCCATTGCCGGCATCAATCCCGATCTGTATGAGGCGGCAGAGGTGGATGGAGCCGGACGTTTGAAGCAAATATGGTCGATTACTCTGCCATCCCTGCTGCCGACGATTATGATCCTGCTGCTGCTGCACATTGGGAAGTTCCTCGATCTGGGCTTTGAGCGTGTGTTCGTATTCCTGAATCCGCTCAATCTGGAATCGGGTGAAATTCTCGATACGTATATTTACAAAGCCGGGCTTCTCTCACAGCAATACAGCTATACAACGGCCATCGGATTGTTCAAGTCGGTCGTGGGTTTGATGCTTGTTCTACTCGGTAATTTCTTCAGCAAAAAAACAACCGGCGAAAGCCTGTATTAGGAGGCGAGTTCTATGCGTACCCCCAGTGTCCGTTACCGTATATTTCGCATTGGAAATCTCGTTTTTCTAACGCTGCTCTCGTTGACGATGATTCTGCCTTTCATTAATGTGCTGGCCCAATCACTCAGCAGCTCGGAAGCGATCATGGGTGGAAAGGTTAGCTTCTGGCCTGTTGATTTTACCTGGATTAATTACGAATATGTATTCGGGGATGCTGCATTCTGGCGGGCATTTGCGGTAT
>Ga0209437_100702_pt1 | contig 17461 bp, 19 predicted proteins | sample AraplaL_Cvi_mTSA_FD_184266 | JGI IMG/M metagenome (GOLD analysis project Ga0209437, IMG submission 184266) | Arabidopsis root microbial communities from the University of North Carolina, USA - plate scrape CL_Cvi_mTSA (SPAdes) (version 2) | ecosystem: Host-associated > Plants > Roots > Endosphere...
AACGGCCGGATCGTGGAATGATCTCGCTGGATGGTAAGGACGTACAGGATCGACGTGCACGGATGGGTAACATCAGCGCTGTTTTTCAAAATTATACGTCTTCGATCAATCCGTTTCTTACCGTGGAAGCTGCCATTATGGAACCCATGCAAGCGCAGCAAAAGCTGCGAAAGGATCAGGGCAACTCAGAGAAGGCGGATCTGTTGCTGAACCAAGTTGGACTGGACCCTTCTTATAGATCCAAATATCCGCATGAACTCTCCGGCGGGGAGGCTCAGAGAGTGTGCATAGCCAGGGCCATCTCCACCGCTCCCAAATGCATCGTGTTTGATGAAGCGATCAGCTCACTGGACGTGTCTGTTCAGATTCAGGTGCTGCAATTGTTGAAAGAGCTTAAGGAAATCTACAAGCTAAGCTATGTCTTTATCACGCATGATATACAGGCGGCAGCCTATATCTGCGACAGGGTGATCATTTTCAGAGAGGGACAGGTTGTAGAGATCGTTCCAATCAAGCAACTCAAAGACGTACAGTCCGACTATGCGAAACTATTATTGAAGCATTTAATACCATTTTAGGGGGAATACCCATTGTGAGTGGAGCGATGTCTTGGCCTTTTCTGCGCTTGTACATACTGGTTCTTCTATATTTCAGTGCCAATGCCATTCTTAACGTGATCATCCCATTGCAAGGGGAGTCCTTGGGTGCGAGTGGGACAACGATTGGACTGATCATGGGCGCTTATATGTTCACAACGATGTTCTTCAGACCATGGGCAGGTCGGATTATTCAAAAGCACGGTCCGATTAAAATATTGCGTCTGATTCTGATTATCAATGGATTTGCACTGATTTTATATCCCTTTACGGGACTCGGCGGTTATTTGGTTGCTCGTATTTTGCAGGGTGTATCAACAGCGTTCTTTTCTATGGCTTTGCAGATTGGCATTATTGATGCACTTCCGGAGAAAGATCGCTCTCAGGGGATTTCGTATTATTCGCTGTTCAGTTATATTCCGGGGATCGTGGGGCCTGTTATCGCGTTAGGAATCTGGCAGGCGGGAGGCATGGATTATTTTACAGTGGTTCTGATCGGCATTGCCGTCTGTACCGGCGTCTTCGGGTACACCGCCAAAATGGAACCAAACAAGGAGCAACCTGCTGAGAATCTTTCGGAGCAGAACGTCAGTATGTGGGAATCCTTTGGTCAGTTGGTGAAGAATCCGTTTCTGTTTCGATGCAGTGTGTTAATGCTCGCCGCTTCCGTTGTGTTTGGTGCGATTACCACCTTTATCCCGCTGTATGCGAGTCAAGTACCAAATGGGAATGCGGGTGTGTATCTGATGCTTCAGGCCGGGACGGTGGTGCTGGCTCGAATCATGCTTAGGAAAAGGATTCCGTCTGATGGCAGTTGGCATTCTCCTTTCATGATGGGCACCATGTGTCTGCTCGCCGTAGCTGCGCAATGTGTCAGTTATGCCGTGACAGGCGGGGTGGTCTTTTTCTATGTGGGCGCTGTATTCATGGGAATCGGTCAGGCGATCCTGTATCCGACACTCACGACCTATTTATCTTTTGTGTTGCCTAAGCTGAACCGGAACGTTCTGATCGGGTTATTTATCGCGATGGCGGATCTGGGTATTTCTCTAGGTGGTGTGATTATGGGACCCGTCGCTGACTTCTCTTCCTATTCATTTATGTACAGGATGTGTGCTATCCTAGGAGCGGTAATGATCGTTTTTGCCTATGAACGGCGTAGACCCGTGACAGGTACATCTGTGAGTTGACTGCCAGAAGAGAAAGTGGTGACGAACGTTTGAAGTCTTCGATGACTGCAACATCCAATGGAAAATTAAATCCGGTATCCTTTTCGTTTATCCGGTTTTATATGCTGGCCTTTTTGTTTTTTGCGGCGAATTCGGCTTTGACGATTATTCTGCCTTTGCGAAGTGAAGCCGCCGGATTGAATCAGGCAGAGATTGGTCTGATGATGGGGGCGTATATGTTCACCTGTATGCTCTTGAGACCTTTCGCAGCCCAGTTGCTTGGCAAGCATGGGCCGCTGCGTGTGATGCAATGGTTATTGCTTTTGCATGCCGGAACGCTGCTGTTATTTGTTGTTTTTGGTGTGGAGACGTATCTGTGGCTGCGGGCCTTGCAAGGGGTGGCTACGGCCTTTTTCTCCATGACGATGCAGGCAGGCATTGTGGAAAAGCTGGAGGACAAAGACCGGGCACAAGGGCTGTCCATGTACACCCTGTTTACGATGGTTCCTTCTCTCGTTATTCCGATCCTCGCCATACAAATCTGGGAAAATGCCAGTGATCTGGCGTTTACGCTGCTGATGATCGGACTGGCTGCTCTGCCACTTCTGATTGGATATAATGTGGATCTGCCACGGAGTACCGTGCAGAACAAATCGTATACCTTGGGTGACATGTTTCGTTCATTCGGCGGCATTTGGCGCAGTACACCACTGCTGATCAGCAGTGTAGTGATGTTATTTGCGTCCTGCGTTTTTGGGGCAACAGCGACCTTCCTTCCCTTGTATATGGTATCCACCGGAATGGCAAGTGCAGGCGTGTTTCTGACGATTCAGGGATTGGTTGTCATTCTGTGCAGGTTTATTTTGCGTAAAAAAATTCCGTCTGACGGCAGCTGGAATACCTGGCTTATGGCAGGGCTTATGCTGTGTGCAGCAATGGGAACCCAGTTGCTCAGTCTCATGGAGACCATCGGGCCACTGGTGTATCTTTCTGCTGTATTTAGCGGTTTTGCTCTGGCATTGTTGTACCCGACATTAACCACATACTTGTCTTTTGTGCTGCCTGCGGATTCCAGATATGTACTCATGGGCATCTTCATGTCCTCGTATGACCTCGGATTCTCTCTGGGTGGACTGGCAATGGGGTTTATTGTGCAGGTGAGTTCATATTCGACCATGTTCATGATCTGTACGTTGCTGTCTATTGCAGCGATGGTTCTGGTGCTGGTGTTCAGGCAACGGATGGAAGCGGGCAATAAGGCTAGATCTGTGGCAGCAAGCTGAATAGTAAAGTAAAGGCTCATGAACTGAATTTTCCGGCACGTATCATCAGGATACAAGCGGCAGGAGACAGATCATGGGTCTTTTTTATATCTTAAAATTTATAAGTTTTCAAAGGATCTGAACAGTTCAATTATCTTAAGAAAAACTTCAACTGAAGACGGTCTACCTTCTCTGAAAGTACGTTGATAGATGTTTCTCATATCCATTTTCCTGGAGTATTTCGTAAAAATAGTTTGACAACGACTGTGCAACAGGATTATAGTCAATGTTGTTAATCGTAATAATTACTATTAAAGTCTGGATTACGCAGACTGCACATATAAGGAGTAGATTTCTATGACACAAAAGCAAATTCCGGTAACCGTACTAAGTGGTTACCTCGGTTCAGGGAAAACAACCGTTTTAAATCACGTGTTGAACAACAGACAAGGGCTTAAGGTTGCCGTAATCGTCAACGACATGAGTGAGGTTAATATCGATGCTGCGCTGGTTAAGGGGGAGGCAAGCTTGTCTCGAACCGAAGAGAAGCTGGTGGAGTTATCGAACGGTTGTATCTGCTGCACCTTGCGGGATGATCTTATGCAGGAGATTGAGAAGTTGGTGAATGAAGGCAAGTATGATTATATTTTGATCGAATCCACTGGTATCAGTGAACCTGTACCTGTCGCACAGACCTTTACATATGCGGATGAGGAGTCGGGCATTGACCTGACTAGCCTGGCCAGACTGGACTGTCTGGTAACTGTGGTGGATGCCAATCGATTCTGGCATGATTTTGGATCAGGACAGAGTCTTCTGGATCGTAATCAGGCGACCGGAGATGAGGACACACGTGACGTCGTAGACTTGTTGATTGATCAGATCGAAACCTGTGATGTACTGCTGCTGAACAAATGTGATCTGGTCGATGACACCGAGCTGAACAAGCTGGAAGGCATCATCCGCAAGCTACAGCCTAATGCCAAAATCATTCGCACTGAGAATGGACAGGTGAATCCGTCTGAGATTCTGAATACAGGCCGTTTTGATTTTGAAAAGGTGAGCATGTCCGCTGGATGGATTCAGGAGCTGGAGAAGGAGTCGCATACACCGGAAACGGAGGAATATGGCATTGCTTCCTTCGTTTATCGCCGCAGAAAGCCATTCCACCCTTCCCGTCTGGCTGAATTCATGAGTTACTGGCCGGAAGAAGTGGTACGTGCCAAAGGCTTGGTATGGCTTGCCGCCCAAGGAGATGTTGCTGCAAGCCTGAGTCAGGCAGGACCATCCATTCAATTTGGTCCTGCGGGACATTGGGTCGCGGCTTTGCCGGAAGCAGACAAAGAAGAAATTTTGCGTAACGAGCCGGATGTTCTGGAGAAATGGGATGCCCAGTGGGGAGATCGCCAGACGGAGCTTGTCATGATTGGAATCGACATGGAACGTGTCAGTATTGAAGATGAGCTGGACCAGTGCTTGCTCAGTGATGAAGAAATGCTGGCCGACTGGGGCCATTTTGATAATCCCCTACCATGGCCTGTGGAAGCTGTATAAGTCGGAAGATGATGTTCTGTATTTGGAGTAGAGCGGTATCACCATGTAAACTAAATTCAAGGGATAAAGGAGCTGGATTTCATGGCTAAAAAATCAAAAGTGGTACGTGAGAAGCAACGCCAAGCGATCGTGGCGAAATATGCGGATCTGCGCCGGGAATTGAAGGAAAAAGGGGATTACGAAGCCTTGCAGAAATTGCCGCGTAATGCATCTCCGACCAGACTGAAGAACCGTTGCGAAGTGACGGGCCGCCCGCGGGGTTATCTACGCAAGTTCAAGGTGTCTCGAATCAAGTTCAGAGAACTGGCCCATCAAGGACAGATTCCAGGTGTAACTAAATCCAGCTGGTAAAATGATCAAGGGATGTGGCTGACCCTCTTTGCATGAAGGCAGATTGTTGTGTGTTTGGCTACATGCGGTGTGTAGAGCAGGGTGTTATTTTGCTGAAAGGGTGTGCATCTTCATGTTGGACTTGTTTACGTTACGAAGAATTCAGTCCGTAATGAACGGATATATTCATGAGAAGGTACCTGCGCCACTGCGTACGATGGTGAAGTTGACATATGAGATGAATGACAATGAACTGATCCTGACCGAAGAAAGACCCGCCGAGGAACGGTATCAATGGGATAAGATGCACATTGCCCGATTCTACTGGGAAGAAAATCAGTGGAAAGTGTATGCCAGAGATGAACAAAGCAGCTGGAACCCGGTAGATATTATTACACCTTGTTCTGATTTTGAGGATATGCTTGAACAGGTTGAACGGGATGAGGCAGGGCTGTTCTGGCGTGAGTGAGGCCGACTAGGATGAAGATACGAATGAACATTCCTGAAAAAATGACCGAAGAAGACTCTGCATGTTATGTGCAGAGTCTTCTTTTGCATTCCTTGATCAAGGAATGCATGCCGTGCCTATAACGAATGATTGTGCATCATTCTGAATTGCATAGGCGTTACGTTTTCCTGGGTTTTAAAACAACGGATGAAGTAGCTTGACTGTGAGAATCCCGTTTCCAGCGTAATTTGTTTAATGGAAAGGTTCGTTGTCGCGAGCAGCTGCTTCGCATGGAGTAGCCTGGATTCCAAGAGGAATTCCGGGAAGGAGATGCCAAACGTCTGACTGAACTTGCGGCTAAAGTATGTTGTACTGTATCCGGCAATCCCGGCAGCGTGGTCAAGTGTGATGTGCTCGTTACTATGGGAACGAATATAATTCCCAGCTTCACGAATTCGCTCTGAAGTGTGATTGAGCGAAACATTGATTTGGCTCGCTGCGGATTGCAATCGGGTCAGAAGCTCATATAGAGTAGCTGCCACACTGTGTTCGTCTTCCACTTGATAGCCTCTGCCTACCTCCAGCAATCGATCCATGAGCGCGGTAACCACCGGGAAGTTGGAACATTGAAAAATCCATGGCTCGTCAACGCCTTTTCCATTTAACAATTCTTCGAGACGAACGCCGTAGAAATGAATCCAACGAATACTCCAAGGCTCATCCGAATCGGAGTAGTAGGTTTGTCTGAGACCGGGACCATAGAGGAATCCCTGCCCTTGCATTAACTCATATCGTGTGGTTCCAGTATCAAGGAATCCTTTGCCGCTGAGTACAAGGTGCAGATTGTAGCATTGATCCAAGTTAATTTCAGTGGTGCCATATTCTCGATGCACACGATGCTTCGGAAAGTCACTGTACCCTCCAATAAAATCGGGAAAGCATACATGTCTGGGGAAAATCGGCTTGGGAAGAAAGATATGTTCTTTCACGTGCATCCTCCATTTGAACGCAATATTTTTATGTAATCAATTCAAATAGATTCAGCCAATTGTGATTTGAATCTATAGCAATGACAATATTTTATTATAAGTCGCATAATCTTGTCATTTATTATATGTGAAGGTTCCAATAGAATGGAGGCAATATGGCAGGTTAAGGGGGCAATTAAAGATGGCAAAATCAATACATATGGATGAATTGAAAATGGGGGTCTGTTATTACCCTGAGCATTGGTCGGAAGCGTTGTGGGAGGACGATTTCCGCAGAATGCGAGAGATGAATATTACAGTTATTCGAATGGCTGAATTCGCATGGTCCATCTTTGAACCGGAAGAAGACCAGTTCGATTTTAGTTTTTTCCAGAAGGCGCTGGATCTGGCACATCAATATGGTTTAAGCGTTATTTTGGGAACACCGACAGCAACTCCACCAGCATGGTTAACCTCAAAATACCCTGAAGTATTAAATGCAAATAAGGACGGCGTATTGTATCAACACGGCATGCGGCGCCATACCAACTACAGCAGCCCCATCTACAGACAGCAATGTGAAAAAATCGTGCGTAATATGGTGATTGCCTATAAAGATCATCCGGCTCTTATTGGCTGGCAGATCGATAACGAATTCAATTGTCATATGGATGTTTTCTATGCTGAGGCGGACCATGTCGCTTTCCGTGAATGGCTTAAGGATCGTTATGAATCGTTGGAGAACCTGAACCAGGCTTGGGGAACCGTTTTCTGGAGTCAGACCTATACCGACTGGGAGCAAGTCCACCTTACCCGAAATATGGTTAGTCCATCGCCAAATCCTCATTTGGCATTGGATGAAAAGAGATTCATCTCAGCTAATACCATTTCATTTGCCAAGCTTCAGGTGGACATCATTCGGGAACTGGATCCGAAACATTGGATCACAACGAACGGTACGTTTGGACACTTGGATAATCATGAAATGACAGAAGACCTGTTGGATTTCTTCTCCTATGATTCGTATCCGCAGTTTGCCACGATCTTCCCAGGGACAGACGATAACTCATTACAGGACCGGGCCTGGAGCATGAAAATGTCGAACGTACGCAACATGTCACCGAACTTCTGCGTCATGGAACAGCAGTCTGGGCCAGGAGGCTGGGTCGATAGTATAGGCATGGGCACGCCAAGACCGGGGCAGATCCGATTATGGTCATATCAATCTGTTCTTCACGGAACAGATCTGCTCGTCTACTTCCGCTGGCGGACGGCAACATTTGGCACCGAGATGTACTGGCATGGCATCAATGATTACCATAATCAACCCAACAGAAGGGTACGCGAGGTTGCACAAGTCGGCGAAGAGTTTGCCAAGATAGGGCGCGCTATTGCGGGCACTACATATCAAGCCAATGTTGCGATCCTGCAGGATTACGATAACATCTGGGACGGAGAGTTGGACGAGTGGCACGGTCCGCTTCAGCAACAGAGTGTACGCTCCTGGTATAAGCAGCTCCAGTATCGTCATATTCCGACGGATCTGGTAACCCTGCAATCAACGACAACACTGGAGGCGTTATCCGAATATAAGGTGATCATCTATGCTCACCCGGCCATCATGACAGACGAGACAGCAGAACTTCTGCAAGCCTATGTCAGTCAGGGGGGCACCCTGTTTTTCGGCGCACGCACCGGTTATAAGGATATTAAGGGGCATTGTTATATGAGACCGTTCCCGGGGGCTGTCGCTGAGTTGTGTGGTGTAACCGTGGAAGATTTCACCTTAATCAAAGGAACCATTCCAGCAGCCGAACTGCAATGGACTGGGGAGAGTGAGCGACTTCAGGAAGGAACGCCAACAGCCGGATTTAATGAAGTTCTTCATGTGGAGCATCCCGACGTAGAGGTCGTAGCCGAGTATGCATCCGAATATTATGCAGGTAGTCCTGCATTGACCAAGCGTGGGGTAGGCCAGGGGCAGGTATGGTATTATGGGGCGGCTTACAATGAACCGGTCGTCGATGCTCTTCTTGATGAAATCGGGCTAGTCTCACCTGTGGGTGACCTGGTAGAGGCACCGTCCGAAGTTGAGCTCGGAATCCGTTCCAGTAAGGATAAAGCTTATGTATTTTTACTCAACTACTCGGATCACCAAGTGGCTATCCAGCTTAAAAAGCAAGCCAAAGAGTTGCTGTCGGGTACAACACTTCAGAATGAGATCAACATGCCCGCGTATGGTGTGTTCATTTTTGAGATCGATTTGCCATATTAAAAAATCCATTGATCCATATCAGACTTATATATAGAAAGAACCCAAAAACGCCTTGCATCCATTGCAAGGCGTTTGGTATATGCATGATGCGATGTGTAACACACGTTAAGCATGGGCTGTTATGGACTGCATTTGGTATACCTATGCTTCGTACAAAATTTCACCTGTTCGCGATACATCATAGCCCTCGAATGATTGCAGTTCCTGCCTGAACTCCGGTGATTGGAGAATTCGAAGTACTGATTCTGTCCAGACTTCATTACCTTGCTTCCTCAGCATGACCAGATCATAGCGTTCCTGAACGAGAGGGACAAAATCAACCTGGCCCACAAGTCGTGCAGCTTTCTCAATGCCAACTCCGACATCGGCTTCGCCAGAACTGACTTTGGCAGCCACGCCCATGTGACTGGTTTCTTCCAATTCATATCCGATCAGGCCTGCGGCAGAAATCCCATGCAACCGAAGTTGCTCATCCAGCAATACTCGCGCGCCAGAACCTTTCTCCCGATTAGCTAGTCTGAGTTCAGCCTTATTCAGATCCGTCCAATGCTGCAAGTTCTGTGGGTTGCCACGCTGTACATACAGTCCGGCAGGACGTGATAGCAGGTTCACCACAACATAGGACCGTCCCGTCAGAATCTTGCGAATATACGGCAGATTATACTCACCCGTATCCCCGTCGAGCAGATGAGTGCTGACCAGATCGGACTCACCACGATACATCGAGATAAGCCCGTCCAGACTGCCCATGAACGAGCGTAGCGGACGGATGTCCCGGGTTTGTTTTTCTATATGGCGCATTAGGATATCCAGACTGACATCCTGACCTGTTATGACCAGATGCCGTGGTGCAGAAGTCATTGTATGGGTAGAACTCGCTGATGTAGTCGCATATGCAGACCCAACGGGTGAAGTCGTTTGTAAGGAATTTTCTTGAGAATCACCATGAACTTGCTGAGTCCCTGATCCCGAGGTCTGAACCGGAGTCGGGATACGCTGACCTGAGGACTGGAGTTGCTTGGATCGACGTTTATATGCCTCCAGATCCGTTGCATCAATCCGCATTTGTTTACCTACACGGTATGAGACAAGGTCTCCCTTTTTGATCAGGTCATAGACCGTCAGTTTGGATATTTTGAGCAGCTTGGATATTTCTTCGGTTGTGTAGGATTGCTCCTCCGTCATAAGTGAAGATCCTCCTTCAAAGGTAATGATCCGATCATTTATCGTAATGGAATGTTTCTTGTACTATACCATTAATTGAGCGATGTCATAAACCTGAGAACACGCAAGAAACGCAGAAGACAGGTAACAAAAATCAATTGTGATTGAAATCACCTTCCCATTTTTTTTGTCTTGTGTATAATTAGATATAATTAATTATAACTAGTTATAACCAAAGATAACGTTGGGGGAGAAATGAATGAGAAAGAGAATCGGATATGTTTTGGGAAGTATGTCACTGGGACTGGCTCTAGTATTGGCTGGTTGTGGCGCAAGCACGAACACTACGGATACATCCACGGGTGCAGAAGGAACGACTTCAACGCCAGCGGCATCAGGTGAAAGTTCATCAGCAAGCAACAGTGATCCTCAGGAAACGGTAGATCTGACGATCTCTGCGGCTGCCAGTCTGACCGATGCGATGAAAGAGATTGAAGCCAATTATGAGCTAGCTAATCCTTATATAGAACTTAATTTCAACTTTGGCGCCTCGGGTGCCTTGCAACAGCAGATTGAACAGGGCGCCCCGGCTGATATCTTTGTATCGGCGGCAACGAAAAATATGAATGCGCTGGTGGATGAGAACCTGATTGCATCGGGCGATCAGAAGAATCTGCTACAGAATTCACTGGTGGCGATTGTGCCAGCAGATGGGACCAATACCGTAACAGGCGAAACGGATCTCACCAATGACTCCATCAAGAGGGTAGCGATTGGCATTCCGGAAAGTGTACCTGCGGGAACCTATGCCAAGGAAGCTCTGACCAATGCCAAGCTGTGGGATGAACTGGAAAGCAAGCTAGTGCAGGGGAAAGACGTTAGACAGGTTCTTCAATATGTAGAGACAGGTAATGCAGATGCCGGATTTGTATATAAAACGGATGCTCTTACTTCAGGTCAGGTGAAAATTGCGTTTGAGGTGGACAAGAACAGCTACACACCCGCCAATTATCCGATAGGCATTATTGAAGGAACGAAACACCGCACAGAGGCCGAACAATTCTATGCGTACCTGCAATCCCCTGAAGTACTGGATATCTTCGCGAAATACGGATTCACAATTCCGGAATGAATATGAACGCCATAGACTGGTCCGTATTCTGGTCACCGGTGCGCCTGTCGCTTCAGGTTGCGCTGTTATCCAGCGTGGTGGCCACTGTGTTCGGAATCGCGATAGCCTGGAAGATGTCACGTACTTCATTTCGGGGAAAGATTCTGCTGGAAACAGCATTTATGCTGCCACTAGTTCTCCCACCAACGGTGGTCGGATTTCTGTTACTTGTCATACTGGGGCGTAAAAGTCTGCTTGGACAATGGATTGAAGCCATATTTTCCGCACCGGTTATTTTCACCTGGTGGGCTGCGGTGATTGCTGCGGTGGTGGTTGCTTTTCCACTTGTGTATCAGACGATGAAATCGGGATTCAGTGGTGTGGATCGGGATCTGGAAGATGCAGGTCGTTCGATTGGGGCCAATGAGTGGCAGGTCTTTCGTTACATTTCCTTGCCACTCGCAGGGCGAGCACTGATGACTGCCTTCATCCTTGGCTTTGCCCGGGCACTCGGGGAATTTGGAGCGACACTGATGATTGCAGGCAATATTCCGGGTAAAACACAAACGGTACCCACAGCAATCTATGTCGCTGTGGATTCAGGCAATCAGACCATGGCTTGGGCATGGACTGTTTCCATTATTATCATCTCGTTTATCATGTTATTGATGACCAGACAGCAGCGAGATGGTAAAAACGACTGAGATTTAAATATGTGTACAATATATATCATGACGTAAAACCCGTTTTAAGGGAAAAAGTTCTTCCTTAACGCGGGTTTTTATCATATATTTCATATGCATCAATATCAAATGTTAACCGAATTGGAGCGAATGGAAATGTAAAGCTGTTTTAACATAAAAAAATAAAAAAAATACCAAAATTTAATCATTCAGCACTCGCTTTCAGTGGGCTTGTTCCTGTAAGATAGAAGTAATTGATTCCAGCCAAGTACTGAAATAAGGAGAGACGACGATGAACACTAAACCTGATTGCGGCGTTTCGTTGCAAATCGATGACTATCTGGATCTTTTGCATTTTGCCATCCAAATTCAAGATCAGGAATGGCAGCAATCCTTAATCCACCAACTCAAAATATTTCAGACGGCAACGGAGCAGCAGCGCACACCTGAAGAGGAATTATGGACACGCTTTGATTATATTAACAGCAAATTAACAGGTCTGTGCCATCAGATTCATGCCGCTCATTCCATGGATGAACGCAAGAAGTTCGAGGAACGGATCGGTCTCTTGCAATTACAGCGAGTGGAAGTTGCGCGTAAAATTAAATGGGCAAGTCGCAGATAGATGAGAGAGTAAAGCACGAAGTGGTGTAACGCCAAAAGGATATAATCTAACGAGAGTCATACATGAAAAAGCCATCCGCCAATGGATATTGGGGATGGCTTTTTCGTCTACTATAGAGAAGTTCTATAACCTTATCAGGATGTCCTATTAGTTTAGTTATTGCCCAAAGAGAACTTGTAATGATATTCTTTGTTCAACCTAATTCCGACTATACAAGTAAGAATGGTTTGTTAATAGGATATAGGAATGGGAGCACACATCATATTCGCTGTGATAACAGCCTGTGGAGGAGATTGGGAATGGTTAAAAAACGGGGGATTCAACAATTCCGGACAGCACTGCTGTTCATTACAATGCTGGCGGTCCTGGCTGGATGCAGCACAGGTACTGCAGGCAATGAGTCAGAATCTGCTTCGGCAGCAGGCGACACAAAAGTGAAAAAAATCATTGTAGGAACAGGTACACAGTTCCCGAATGTCTGCTTCATTGATGAGAATGGCAAGTTAACAGGTTATGATGTGGAACTGATCCGGGAGATCGACAAACGTTTGCCTGAGTATGAATTCGAATTCAGCACCATGGATTTCAAAAACCTGCTGTTGAGTCTGGAAACGAAAAAAATTGACCTGATCGCGCACCAGATGGAAGTAAATGATGAGCGACAGGCCAAGTTCCTGTTTAATGATGAAGCCTATAATATTTTCCCAAATAAAATTGTCGTCAGTCAGAAAAATGAGGAAGTCAAATCGATTGAGGATCTGAAGGGTAAAAAATTGATTGTTGGTGCTACGAGTAATGCGGCTGTACTTGCTGAGAAATGGAATGCAGCGAACGGCAACGGGATTGATATCGTCTATTCCGGAGCAGGTGAGGATACCATTACCCAGATCAAAACAGGACGGGTGGATGCAACGATCAGCACTCAGTTTGCCATTGATTATCAGAATAAAGCAGTTGATGCTCAGTTGAAAACGGTGGGAGATGCGCTCTCCAACTCCAAAGTGTACTTCATTCTGAACAAAGATGAGCAGGAGCTCAAAACCAAAGTGGATGAAGCACTAAAATCGATCAAAGAAGATGGAACATTAGGCAAACTGAGCACAGAGTGGCTTGGAGCTGACTATACGGTTGAAGAGTAGTCTGAGAGAGGTGTGCAGCGGTAATGGGAAAATCATTTGATCTGTCATTGGTTCTGGATTTCATCCCGGAACTGCTACGATATTTGCATATAACACTGATTGTACTGGGTGGTTCCATCGTGCTGGGACTGGTGGGCGGCGTGCTTCTGGCCGTTCCCCGGCTGTATCGGATTCCGGTACTAAGCCAGCTGGCTACCCTGTACGTCTCATTCATGCGGGGCACACCGATCCTGATCAAATTGTTCCTGGTGTATTACGGATTTCCCGAGTTGCTCAAACCGATTGGCATCGACCTGTCAAGAACCGACCCGTTGTTATTTGTCATTGTCACCTATGCGCTTAGTGATGCGGCATCCTTTGCCGAGATCTTTCGCGGAGCAGTGCGCAGTGTGGATAAAGGTCAGACGGAAGCAGCCTATGCTGCGGGGATGACGACATTCCAGTCCTTTCGGCGGATTGTCGTTCCGCAGGCACTAATTGTTGCTTTTCCAAACATGGCCAATACGTTAATCGGCTCATTGAAGGATACTTCTCTGGCCTTCTCCATCGGTGTTATGGATATGGTCGGCAGAGGGCAGACGTTAATTTCGGCTACATCGCATGCACTTGAAGTGTATATCAGTCTGTCTGTGGTCTATTATGTCATTGTTATTGTGCTTGAAAAAGGATTTGCCGTTGCAGAACGCAGACTCCAACGTCATGAACGCAAGAGGGTCGTACACAAACCGGCAATTCGAGCCAAACGCCTGAAAGAGGTTGTTCAAAAAGTCCGCTTTTGATTACGAATCATGCCTGGTGGCATCATCAGCATCGAAGTTGAGATTCAGCCGAAATAAGTGGGAGGCTTACGAAGTATGTTTCTTTGGAAACATTGCGGTTGCTCACGTAGTTTTCCCTACGCTCCGCTACTCCATTTCTAACTTCATTCCATCTTCTCGGTACTGAAAACCAGACTTTTTGAACTCGCACTGAAACGAATAGCGGGGTGAGTATATGTCGATTGATCTCCATTTTATCTATACCTCTTTTTTTCAAATTCTGAAGGCATTGCCACTGACACTCGTCATTACGATTGTGCCGTTGATTGCAGGCTTCGGAATCGGTCTCGCTACGGCTCTGATCCGTATATATCGTGTGCGGTGGATTCACCGTATTGCTGAATTCTACGTTTCTTTCCTGCGTGGAACACCGATGCTGATGCATCTATTCCTCATCTATTATGGTATTCCGATGATCATTGATAAGCTGGCGGAACGTTACGGTTGGGCTTTCCAATCCTCATCGATCCCAATTCTCGTATTTGTACTGATTGCCTTCTCGCTCACCGCGGGTGCCTATATGTCCGAGATTATCCGTTCAGGTATTCTCGCTGTAGATATCGGCCAGATGGAAGCCGCTCACGCTGTGGGTATGAGCACATTCCAGGCTTTGAGGCGCATCATCATCCCTCAAGCGATCGGGGCGGTCTTGCCTAATCTGTGCAGCATGTTTGTTGGGTTCCTGCATGGATCAACACTCGCTTTTACCGTATCTCAGATGGACATCCTCGGTAAAGCGGATGTGGTGGCATCCGTCAGTCTGAAATTTCTGGAGGCCTTTATCGCCGCCGCGTTTATCTACTGGGGGCTGACCATCATTGCCGAGCGGATCACCGCTTTGCTTGAGCGTCGAGTTGCAGTGTACAGCAAAGGAGGCGTGTCATGATTACACTAACGAACATACACAAAACATTTGGCAAGCAGGAAGTATTGAAGGGAATTGATCTGACCGTGGAACAGGGTGATGTCGTTGCAATCCTTGGACCGAGTGGATCAGGCAAAACAACGCTGCTGCGCTGCGTCAATTTTCTGGAACGTGCCGATGAGGGTGAGGTTCAGATCAGTGGATTGACCGTAGATTGCAAGCATGCACGCAAACATGACATTGTGCAGTTGAGACGAAAAACGGCGATGGTGTTTCAGCATTATAATCTGTTCAAACATAAGACTGTGCTGGATAACGTCACGGAAGGGTTGATCATTGCCCAGAAAATGTCCAAAGCCGATGCCCGTACTCGTGCCTTGCGTGTGCTTGAACAAGTCGGACTGTCTGCCAAAATCAATGAATACCCGAGTATGTTGTCCGGTGGACAACAGCAACGGGTGGGCATCGCTAGGGCACTGGCACTGAATCCCGAAGTGATTTTGTTTGATGAACCGACCTCGGCGCTAGACCCTGAGCTTGTGGGTGAGGTGTTGTCTGTCATCCGCTCCATTGCTCAAGAGGGGATTACCATGATTGTAGTCACCCATGAAATGGGGTTTGCCCGTGAGGTGGCCAATCGGGTTGTTTTCATGGATGGAGGTTCCGTTGTAGAGGAAGGAACCCCGGAAGAGGTATTTGTGCGTCCCAAGCAGGAACGTACTCGCCAATTCCTCAGTCGGTATTCTTCTGACTGGAGTTATGTCATCTGACGATATAGGCGCAAGCTGTAGTAACTGACGATCCCGGCCCGGCATATGCTGTAACAGGCAAATGCTGATAGGCCGGGTTTTTCTATGGGTGAAGCAGGCCGTGACGGTAAGGAGGAGGACCATGCAGAGCAAAATCGATGAAATCATCACACATATTGCACATTCTCACCAGCAGATCGCACGTGTGCTGGATGCCAAACGCCAAGTCGCTGTACGCATGTCTGAAATCATCAATCATTTGCCAGATATCGAACCGGAGTTGGATGGCGTTGAGGGTCTGCTGGATAGCTCTGGGCAAATCAACAAAAGCATTATTTCTTACTTGGGAGGCCTTGCAGATCTGGAAGAGGCGGTAGCCGAAACGCTGACCCAAGTCATGCGGGAGATTGCAGTTCAAGAGGAAGAATAAGCCCGGAAGGCGGGTGATGGAACATGAGTAGAGAACAGAGCCTCATTCTGATGCTGGACGCAGCAGCCAAGATGCAGTGGAATATTGCCCTAATCCTGGAGGCAAAAGCGATTGAGGCCGAGAAGGTACGGAACTGGACGCTGAATCATCTGAATGGGGATACCTTTCTGACGCACGGGGATCAGGTAGGCGAGCCACTCAAAATGCATGATCAGCTGGTGGAGTTGCTGGAAGGATTAACCCGAATGGAGACCGGACTGTGCAACAATCTCAAAGCGGTGATGGTACAGAACGATAGCGAAGATGGCGGCGGTATGGACGGTGGCATGTTTGGCGGCATGGATCTGGGAGACATGGGAAAATGAGTCTGATGCGGCGTGAGCAGGAAGCTAAACTGGCCCTCATTGAATCCATTGCACACAGTCAGCAGGCGCTGGCACGCATTCTGGACAGTGTAGCCAGTGTAACCGCTCATTCGGAAGTATCCGCCCGCAGTCTGGCCGAGAACATTCGTCTGCTGAGTCGTTATCAGGGAGAAATGTCTCGTATGGTTACGGGAATCAGGCTGGCCCGAATCCAGCATGGGGAGCCTGGCTTGCCGTGGCTCAAAGACCCCGGGTGTGCGATACGTATCGTTCGGGACATACAGGAGGAATGATGACATGTTAAAGAAGAAGAAAATACGACTGAGAACCAAAAGAGCTTTGGTAACTCGTGGAGCCCGTCTGCGCAAGATTCGCAAGCTGCGTGCGCTCAGAGCCAAACGTGTTCTTCACAAACGCCCACTTAAAGGACGCAGTGCGTGGCTCAAAAAAAAGAAACGTACGGTACGGCGGCACCGGAGTCCGAAGCCCGTACAACCCATCGTCCCGGCTACCCCTACCGATCCGAATCCGGACGGTGCGTACAGCCAGGGATACAACGAGGCGTACAACGAGGGATTCAACGCGGGTTTCGCCAAGGGATTCGAGGACGGACATCAGCTGGCGTACAAAGCACAGTAACCGAGTAGACACGGTTATTCCTGCATGGAATGATACCTATCCAAGAGTGCTGAGTGTAGGGAAGACTACGTGAGCAACCGCAATGTTTCCAAAGGAAACGTACTTCGTAAGCCTCCCGCTTATTTCGGCTGATTTCCATATTTGATGCTGGTGATGCCGATAGGCATCCTTCGTAATCAAAAGCGGACTTATTTGAACATCTTCTAACAAATGATGATAGCCCGGGGGACAGATCCCTCCGGGCTATTTGCATCGCCGCAAAAGCGGACAT
>Ga0209437_100703_pt1 | contig 17455 bp, 16 predicted proteins | sample AraplaL_Cvi_mTSA_FD_184266 | JGI IMG/M metagenome (GOLD analysis project Ga0209437, IMG submission 184266) | Arabidopsis root microbial communities from the University of North Carolina, USA - plate scrape CL_Cvi_mTSA (SPAdes) (version 2) | ecosystem: Host-associated > Plants > Roots > Endosphere...
ATTTTCTTGGGCGCGCCTTGGCGCAAAATATCGTTTACGCGGCTTATCACAAGGCGCGTACCGTACATCAAATCGCGGAGGAGCTCGGAATGCCGCCATCTTTGTTAGAAGGCGAAGTCCAGCACCTGGCCGATTACAATTTTCTCATCCAAACCTCTCCCGGCAAATATCAAAGCAATACCATCGTCTGGGACCTTTTCGATTTGGCCGTAGCCGGTCATCAATTCTGGCAAGATTGCGCCGCCGAAGTGGCCGATGTTCATTTCGACGCGTTAATGGAAGTTCGCCGGCAAGTCGAGGATAGCGGAGTGTACGTTCCAGACGGCGACTATAACTTCCTGCTCTGGACCTTGCTGCCCAAGAACATCGAGGAGCAATCTTGGCGGAGCATGCCGGTTGGTGAAAACTTCGATGCGGTCGCACCAATACGAAAGGACGGAGGTCAATATATTGCCTATGCGGCGTTAAATCAGAGCCACTATGCCGATCCGGGTTTTGATATGAGTAGTTACGTCACCTTCGGTCCGTCGCTTCGCTACGTCGAAGACTCTCCTTTATACTTGTGGCAATTCAATACGTACTGGAGCGACCGCCAGATGGATTGGCGTTTCCTGGAATATCGGAATGTCGAGATTTGTCATGCGTTCCAACAAGGGGAACTGCCCGACAACGAAGAGAACGCTGAGCAATATTCGTTCCTGCTGGAGAAGGGGTACATCCGCAAGACGAAGGAGGGGTACAAGTTCAATGCGATTTGGATGGACTCCCCGCAAACGTTGGATCGGTTGAACAAGGCAATGCCGGATTTGTCCGCTCTGTATGCGCCTGCTGTCGGCAAGCTCTACGACAAAATGCTCAACCTGTTCCTGCAAAATCAGCCGAAGCATCTGGAGCCGCAGCTTGCTTACATGGTGAGAGGCAACACCGGCGGAGGCCGGCTTGTCGCTTATATTTTGAAGCATTTGATCGATAACGGGAAGCTGAAACCGCCGTTGCCGCATCAGCAGAAGACGATTTCAACCTGGATGGGACCGGTCAAATAAGTCGGTTCGGAGGTGTATACGAAGAATAGTCGTTCCCGGGCAGTGGCCATTTTTTACACAAAACTCTGTCTGTCCAACGAAGTGATTAGGACATCTCTATTTCACAAGGCCCCCTCCTAAACGTATGGAAACGATTAAAAACTACCCATGACGCATGTTCGTCATGGGTAGTTTTTAATCGCAATCGTATCAGCCAGAGTTCTCCTCTACCTTACGATTTTTTATCTTTCTTGTTGTCACGTTTTAAAACCTCACTTCAAATCATCTCTAAAATTTCATATCTTTACAAATTAATCTTGATAAGCAAAGATTGGAGTAGTCTTCGAGCCATTTGTTTTCATCTGTCACAACGATCTGGAGGAAATCACATCAGGTAAACGCCTCCCAACTGAAGGAGTGATAATCATGAAATACACCCATGCTTTATTATCAAGCATCATTGTTTTAGGTAACTTAGGCACGTTATCCACTGCACCAATTTCATTTCATGCTTCTGATAAAGTAGCACACATTGCTACTAAAACAACTTCTGTGAACGCTTCGACATACCAGAATATACCTAAGTTCAAAAAAACGATAGCCTCAAACAAAATGGTCTGGAAAGGTGACAACACCACTATAACTGCAAATACTGTAAAGCAGGATGCTGCTGCCGACTTTGAGCACAACATGATTGACACGATCACAGTTGCTCATGGTAAAGAAAAACACATCCTGCATACGGAAGACTTTGGAGTGAAATTAATCGATATCACAAGTGTTGCTGAATCTCCATCTAATAGCTGGATTGCTATCCGAGCAGAAAAAAGTGCCGGCAGCAATCTTATTCTTGTGAACGTTAAAACAGGAAAGTACATCATCTTAAACGAACGTCTTGAAAACGCAGGTAAAAAAGATGTCGAAACCATTACATCTTATAATTGGTCACCAAAAGAAGACATCATTGCATTTGCTTATGGAAATACAGAGAAGAGCATTTTAGCCATATACGATACAAAGAAAGACCGTTTAGTTCATCTCCCTCGGGCTACCAACTATATTAGCACCGGTTTAATTTTATGGCATAAGGACGGAAAAAGTATGGATTACATTAGTGAGTATCCTTCAGATCAATGGATTCTTTTCAGATACGATACCACAAGCAAAAAAGTTAAACCTGTAAAAAAAATGACTCGGAAAGAATCTCAGCAGTGGTTTAAATTAGATAAATAACATCATTATTTAACTTTCCTTCCTTTACCCCCTACCTACTGACAACAGTTCTCTTGTCCATATTTTGTAGTAAACCGATTTTCTTTACGACTTTTATGTCGTTTGTAACGTTCATATTAGTGAACAGAATATTATAGTAAATTTAGGTTTTCATCAAAGAAACAGGAGGTGATTGGTTTTTCCCCGTTAGAAGTCTAGTACTACGCAAATTAAAACCGAGGTGTAAAATGAAGAAATCTATCATCCTGTTACTATTCAGTACGCTGCTACTCTTGCTAATTCCCATGCACACCCATGCAGCTACGAATCAAACTAAAATTATCTTAGATGGCCAGGAGCTAGTTTTACCCCATGATATTGAAGTCGTTAATGTACGAAACAATATTATGATTCCGATTCGGGTAGTCGCTGAGAATTTAAAATTCAACGTGAAGTGGGATCAAAAAACAAAAAATGTAAATATCGAACAAGCTTCCAATGCAATTTCCTTGACCGTTGGAAAGGATCAAGCTACAGTCCAGAACAACACCGTCCAACTTAATATCGCTCCACAAATGATCAAGAATACGGTTGTTGTTCCTCTGCGTTTTGTTAGTGAAGAGATGGGTCTGCGAGTGGGCTGGAATAACAGAGACAAGATTGTTACGCTAACCAGCAATAATGTATCACAACCAGCTTCACCCTCTCATGGAAATGATGCAGGCACTAACCTGGTTCATGATATAACGTATGCCAATAATCAACTCGTCGTCTCATTGGACCGTGAAGTTGCTCCAGTCATATCTACACTTAAAAATCCCGAACGAATTATTTTGGATTTCCCATCCACCAATTTCGGAAATATGGGACAGGTCCCCTCTGGAGGATCCATGGGAAGACTGGATGTTAACGAATTCCCAAGTGTCACTGATATACGTTATTCTCTTTTCAAAAATGATCCTCCTCAGGTTCGAATCGTAATCGAATTAAACAATATAAGTTCGGTGAATTACACACAACAGACAATCGCCGGCAAATTTATCCTTGATCTAAGTATGGCAAATGAACCTGCACCTGCAACTCCTGTGAACAGCGGCAAAAAAATAGTCGTTATTGATCCGGGACATGGAGGAAGTGATCCAGGTACAATAAGTTTTACCAAAAAGCAGGAGAAGCATTTTGCCCTTGCTTTAGGACTAAAAGTACAGGCTCTTTTAGAAAAGGAACCTGACATAGAACTAATTATGACTCGGGAAACGGATATCTACCCTACACGACCGGAACGTGTCAAACTTGCCAACGATCTTAATGCAGATGTGTTTGTATCTATACACGGTAACAGTGTAACCGCTGCTCCTCAGATATCGGGAACTGAAACGTATTATTATCAACGCGAAAGCAGTAAAGCACTAGCGACCCTCATTCATAAAAATCTGATCGATGCCTTGGGATTTAAAGATCGTGGTGTTAAGAACGGAAACTACCAGGTGATCCGAGAAACTACAATGTCTGCCGTTCTTCTAGAAATCGGATTCTTAAGCAACCAGATGGAAGAAGAGGCCATGATGTCAGAAAGCAATCAAAATAAAGCAGCACAGGCCATTGTGGATGGGATAAAAGAGTATTTGAAGCTATAGGGCAGTGAATAATTCAAGAGGATGTGCTTCTATGAAAAAAAGAATCTATGTGGCTATCGCAATATGTGCAATAAGCATACTAGCGATAGGGTGCGGTAGCAAACCTACTTCTACTGGTCCAGTGCAGGGTTCCGATCCTGTAAATACGACACCAGCGCCAACAGCTAACCCAAGCGAAGAAAATGGAGAATCTCAAGAAATTGAGGTTTTTTACGCAGATGATCAATTATTACAAGTAGAGCAACGTAAGAAGGAAATTACATTCAAAGATGACTCCGAAAAATACAGTAAGACTTATGCAGCACTTCAAAGTAGTGATCAAACCGAACTAATTCCATTGTGGAGTAATATTGAACTACTTTCTGCTACTTTTGATCAAGGGAAATTAACGCTGGATGTGCATATTCCGGATGAAGCAAGATTAGGGTCTGGCGGAGAACTCTTAGCGATCGATGCTTTGAAAGGAACCTTTTTTCAGTTTGATGAAGTAACCCGTATTGATTTGCTTGTTGATGGAGATGCAACTGACAGTTTAATGGGTCATGTAGAATTAGAACATCCACTAACCCGTGAATAGATCCATCCGATGGGACATACAAAGCATGATTTAAAAATAAGAGCCATTCGCATTAATACGTTGCGAATGGCTCTTATTCTTTCGGTAAAAGTGGACTTGCACTTCTTCTTGGTCAGGGAGTTATGAAGTTCCTTTTTGTTTACTCGCCTGCATCTGCTGGGCAAATCTCATCATCTCTTCGAACTCCTCCTCAGATACGGCATCCCCATCGTTGCTTATGTCTTGTACAATCGGAATTTCGGGCTTAGCTTTGGTTCCTTTGCCGTATGTACGGGTACGGGTTCCAGCTGCACCAGCAGCCTGTTTACCTTTGACCTTGGCCTGATCACGAATATATTGCACAGCTTTCTCATATGAGTTCACCTGTTTGAGCAACATGTTGGAGGCAATGGCCTCAACGAAGTTACGGTTAATCCGCTGCTCTCCGCCAGATACAAGTAATGCCATCAGATAATGAATCAATACATTGATGACTTCACCAGGCAACTTGTAGCTCAGATCAATTTTCTCAAATATATCGATCAGATTGTCCGGTACTGCACCTGGGAAGAACGTCTGCAACAGGCGGGTATACGGCTCGTTACGCAACATCATATTGTATTGATGAATATCACACTTCGTCATGAATTGCGGAGGTACTTCGACGTAATATTCCATCTGTACCCCATGCTCAACAGGTGGTTCACTGGAGTCTTCTTTCCGCTCTGGCTCCTCCATATGCTGCCTCAGTGCCACAACCTTGGCTGCCTGTACAGTCTGTTGCTCATGGCGCTTCTTCGTCTGTCTGAACTGCATGCTCGCTTTATGCTGAAGATCATCCAGAATCAGCTGGCCCTGTGGAGTGAAGATATCATCTTCATCCAACAGACGGCATACATCCTGCACACTAAGATTGAACTTGTTCACTACGTAATTCACAATGCCCAGTTGTTCATGATCGAACCGCAACTGCTCTACATGACGGCGATTGACCGACTCGCGCGGGAAACGCAAAATAATGTCTGCATAGTTCAAACTGTTTTCTTCCGCTGCATCGTTCGTGCCTGTCCGCTGGGCCGTTGTTGATACTTCCGACAATGCTTGCTCCAACTCGTAATCAATCACATGAGTATTCAATTCAAATATATCGTAAAAGGGAACAGAAATGTTCTCTTTGTTGGCTGCCGGATAAGGCGCGTCCCCATTTTCCACTGCCGAGAACCCGGAACGCAGAGAAAGGACGGCGAATTTGCCTATCTTGTCACGAAGCAGCAGTGTCAAATGCTGTGTCCGGAAAAACTCTGCCGGAGAGAGCGGCGGTTGCAGCTCATATTCGTAGATGTAATCATCATTCTCCGGTATATATAGCCGTGAAGTCTGAAGTAGTCCCACCGCTTCAAGCTTGGATGCCTGCTCTACCAGATATTTACGCCCTTTCTCGCTTGGCTCCAGGCCAAGCGTCATGAACAGCCTCCGTTGCTGCTCCAGCGGCGAATAACCGACCTGTTCACCGGGAAGATGCTGAAACAACAGCCGATACAAGCCAACCGCAAAAGCACCTACCATGGGCTGATATGCTCCTGTAAGCATACGGTCATCCAGGGCGCTAAGTCCAAACTCCCTGTATACGCAGTAGCGATGATGTTCAGTATAATGGTGCAGATTCTTCATGCGCATAGCCTGATCTCCTTCTCCCCAAATGTGTGTTTATCTATTCTATCATAAATGTCTGATCCTCAAATGTTCAAAAACAGGTAAAAAGAGGGCCTGTTCTCGCTCCGTTTCGTCCTAGGTCGACATCATTCACGTTTTCGTCGAATTCAGCAAATTTCTAAAATAAAAATGTCGAGTGCCGCTAGAATACTATAAAAGCTGTAGCCGCAGAATACAAGGGATTCTCTAAAGAGAATGTTCTCCAAATGTATATGTAGTACAAGTGTACAATAAACCTTCTAATATAAATGAACAGCAAAAAAGCCTTCCCTTTGTACTCGTAAGCGTTTACGACAAAGACAAGACTTTTACGCGATTACAGTGGCATGTATTACCTCGTTCCAACAATCTAAAACATTTTGTACCCACCCAAACGTAACTTCTGGATCGTCCAGCCACTGATTACCGCACCAGCCAGTCCAGCGATGCCCGTCATATAGTCCACAAGCTGGAAAGAACTCAGATGTGACATCAGAGACGACGAATGATCCCATAGAGAGTATACAACAACAGGCAGAATTACAATGATGAACAGATAGGAAGGAAACCAGGTGGTCTTCATCAGCATGTTCAGAATGAAACCGATACCAAACATCATAACGAAAAATAATACCATTAATACCAACACAGGTATAAATTGCATCGGGCGACATTCACCTCTTCTTTCACACTTTCGGGTTTCACTTCTGGATAGTAGTTAGTGTACCGCAAAAAATGTGGCGAAGCAACGAACTTTCTGGACAAATTTCCCTATAATTATGTACTGTTCATTTGCCCTTCTCCTTCATGTTGGGATACAATGTAAACGATAAAGCACTCACCCGTCCCTTATAGTGCGTGTTCAAAAAGACTGGTTTTCAGTACCGAGAAGATGGAATGAAGCTAGAAATGGAGTAGCGGAGCGTAGGAAGCTACGTGAGCAACGGACATTTCGGCTGAATGCCATATTCGATGCTGATGATGCCAACAGGCATTATTCGTAATCAAAAGCAGACTTTTTAAACAACCCCTTATAGGGATTTGGAAATATACCTTGCAGGAGGAACACAACCAATGAACGAAGCCGCATCAACACTGGAGGGCTGGTATGCCCTGCATGATTTTCGCTCGATTAACTGGGCCGCCTGGAAAGCAGCAGATGATGAAGAACGTGCTGTAGCACTGGACGAGCTTCAGGAATTCTGGAAAGAATGGAAAGAAGTCGAGGACTCATCCAAAGGAAGTACCGTTGTATATACGGTTGTAGGTCAAAAAGCCGATCTCGTTATGATGCACCTGCGTGAAACGCTGGAAGATCTGAAGGCTGTGGAGAACGCGTTTAACAAAACGATGTTTGCCCAATACACAACGAAGTCTTATTCCTACGTTAGTGTAGTAGAACTGAGCAACTACCTTGGCAAAGAAGGCGAAGACCCGATGCAGAATCCGGAGATTATCGCCCGTCTGAAACCTGTTCTGCCACAACGGCAATACATCTGCTTCTATCCGATGAACAAAAAACGTGAGCTGAATGACAACTGGTACATGCTGTCCATGGACGAGCGTCGTACGATGATGCGCAGTCACGGCATGATTGGTCGCAGCTATGCGGGTAAAGTGAAACAGATTATTACCGGCTCTGTCGGTTTCGACGATTGGGAATGGGGCGTAACGCTGTTTGCGGATGATGCACTTCAGTTCAAGAAACTCGTCTATGAGATGCGTTTCGATGAAGTTAGCGCCCGTTATGGCGAATTCGGTTCGTTCTATGTGGGAAGTCTGTTGAACGAAGGAACTTTGGAAGAAATGCTTAAACTTTAAAATTGAGCAACTCATAATAAAGCACCGCGACATCTCCTGTAAAGGATACTGCAGCGGTGCTTTATTATGTACCATTTTTTTCCACCTCAAGCTTGATTTAGATCTATATAGTTTGAACTATTTTTTACACAGAAACGGAAAGGACAGAAAAACCTGAAAAGCGAAGCTACAAGCTTTCTGAAAGAAAGCTACATCGGAAGCATAGGCTATTCTGTCATTGAAGTGTATGTGTAAACATCTTTAGTTCAACTAATATAAAGTCTTAATCTTCATCCTCTTCATCAATAGCTTTCAGTGATTCGAGGAATTCGGCAGTGGCCCGGTCACGGTCACGCCCCTTCTCTTTAAGCCGCTCAATCGCGGGCAAAATGAGAATATCCACTTCTTTCTGCACGATGTAGGCCAGATCATATTGATCCTGTTCCTCCAGATAACCACCGACCTGCATCAGGGCGTTGTATCGATCCAGTTCCTCACGCGTTAATAATCCCCGGACCTGAACACTGCAATGTCTCATCCAAAAAACCGCCCTTTCTTCAGGACTAGCGGAATACCACCAATGATGAACAGATAACGTAAATCAACCAGCTTCTTCAACTGAGCCGCTTTCCAGCCCTTGTATTTCTTGCCGCCTACAACAGCAATCGCTTCACCTTTACCCAATGAAGCAACCGTGCCTTTGCTCGTAAATACAAAAGGTTGTGGCTGTTTCTTGCGGATGGATGCCACGACGTTCTTGGCGCAGTTCACACCCTGCTGCATTGCAATCTGGGCTGTTGGCGGATAAGGCCGCCCTTCCGCATTGAAGACAAGTGAATTATCACCGATCACATAGACATGCTCATGTCCAGGGGCACGCAGATAATCATCTACCTTTACACGTCCGCGCATCACTTCAAGACCTGCCTGTTCCAGCAGTGAGTTACCGCGAATACCGCCGGTCCACACCACTGTGGCTGCATCGAGCTTTTCACCCTCACCCACAATAACCCCATCCGGGAGACACTGTTTAATGGGAACACCAATTTTGAAGGTAACGCCCTTCTTCTTCAGCACGTTCATCGCATGTTCTACCAGTTCCGGGTCAAAACCAGGCAAGGCCGAAGGCGCTGCCTCTACATTGTAGATGTGCACATGTTTCGGATTCACATCGAACTCCTTGCACAGCTGTGGAATACGATCTGCAAGTTCAGCTACGAATTCAACGCCACTGAACCCCGCTCCACCTACGACAAACCGAATACGATTTCGTTTGTTATCGTTTTTGTACATCGCAAATTGATATTCGATGTGCTCTCGAATCAGTCTGACCGAGTTAATGCTGCGGATGGTCATGGCGTGATCAAGCATACCCGGAATACCGAAGGTCTCAGGCTCACCGCCTAGTCCAATAATCAGATAGTCATAGGATAACGTGCCGTCCTCCAGAATAATCTTCCGATCCTGCAGACGAATCTCCTTGACGGAAGATTTAACCAGATCAATCTTGAACTCATCAATCAGCTTCGAAATAGGGACTCTTGCATGCTCAATGGTATCCGTGCCGGCTGCCGGCATATGTAGATGTGTAGTAATATAATGATAATCATGCCGGTTCACCAATGTGACGTCGGCCTCGTTGTAGTTCAATTCCTTCTGCAGCCGCTGGGCTGTCAGAATCCCGCCATAGCCCGCGCCGAGGATGACGATTTTGGGAATACTGCTCATGTCTATACCCCTTCCGGTTTCACTTGCATCAGCCCAATCTTGGTTGAGATGCAAAATGCACATACTTACAAATATTGATGAGGTCTTGCCCATTATGACGACAAATGTTAACTTCGCGAATTTATTTAAACGTTTGCATCAATTTCATAACTCACTAAAAATGGATTTTATGAAACTAAATCTAGATAAAATGAATCATTTCGGTCTATATCTAGATGTGATTGAAGTAGCTAAAAGGTAAATGAAATTGATTCGTTTGCACGCAAGTTATCGATTCAAGTTGTGAAATTAACCACAAGATTCTACAAAACACGGGACCTGTGTTCATATTACATATTGACTCTAAATTAGACAAAAAAACACATAGTACAGGTCAAGGATATCTGTATTTCTAGTAAAGATCAAGGTTTTTTTTGTTATTTTTCATAACCTTTCATTTCCAATTTCATCCTATTCTCATCTGATCTTCATCAATTGTTCCTAGATTCGTGACGCCGCTAACTTTGCAACCCTGAATACACCGTTTATAATAGGAAAGACAGTTCAGTACCAATGCCGGTTCCGATACGAGCCTGCACATTTTTCCTGTTAACTACCTATTAAAATATGAAAGGTGTTGTTGATTCTTGACTACACAGAATTCCAGTCATGATATGACTGATTTACTTATTATCGGTGGAGGCCCTGCGGGTCTGTTCGCCGCATTTTACGGTGGGATGCGTCAGGCATCCGTTACACTGGTTGAAAGTATGCCACAGCTTGGCGGACAGCTTGCTGCTCTTTACCCGGAGAAATACATCTATGATGTAGCCGGATTCCCGAAAGTAACTGCTCAGGAACTGGTGAATAACCTGGTTGAGCAAATGAGTCATTTTAACCCGAACATCCGCCTTGAAGAAAAAGTTGTATCGGTGGAGAAAAAGGATGAGCAACATTTCATCGTGAAGACGGATGAGAATGAATATCATGCCAAAGCCGTCATTATTACAGCTGGTGTAGGTGCATTCGAACCACGTCGCCTGGAGCTTGAAGGTGCTGCCAAGTTCGAGAAGAGCAACCTGCACTACTTCATCAGTGATCTGAATGCCTTTGCTGGCAAAAAGGTACTGATCAGTGGCGGCGGTGACTCCGCGGTAGACTGGGCACTCATGCTCGAGCCCATCGCTGAGCAAGTGACGTTGATCCATCGCCGGGACAAGTTCCGTGCGCATGAGCACAGTGTCGAAAATCTGATGAATTCCAAGGTGAATGTCGTTACACCGACTGAAATCACGGAACTTCATGGGGATGACACCATAACCAAGGTAACCCTTGCCCATGTAAAAACCAAAGAAACTCAGGAAATCGAAGTAGATGACGTGATCGTTAACTTCGGATTTGTCTCTTCTCTCGGACCAATTGCCGAGTGGGGTATCGAAATTGACAGTAACTCCATCGTTGTTGATTCCCGCATGGAAACATCCATTCCAGGGATCTTCGCTGCCGGAGATATCACAACATACCCGGGTAAACTGAAGCTGATCGCTGTCGGATTCGGCGAAGCCCCAACAGCAGTTAATAATGCAAAGGTATACTTCGATCCGGACGCCAAGTTGTCTCCAGGACACAGCAGTAACATGAAACGCTAGTTCGCTGAAATAACATATTTTGATACAAAAAAGGGTATCTTACTCCTGAGTGAATCCATATCAGGAGGGATACCCTTGTCTTATATATGCCCGCTGTGTAACGGTCTGGTTGTACCGGAGCAGGCTTGCCCCCACTGCCTTCAGGGACTGTTAGAATGCGGCAAATTGGACGACTACACCGGACCATACAGCCCCTACGTATTCCAAACCTCCTCTGACACGGCAGACGAAGTCGAAAACGTTTGCAATCATGTGATGTACTGTCCCCATTGTCAGACGAGCACGCCATGGGCTGTCTCACTATGGGACTTGTCCGGAAACCTGTAACATTGCCTGCAATGAGGATCTCTAGTGAAGAATGGCAGATACGTCGGTACCCAGTTTGCGCTTATGGATTTCTGCCAACAGCAGTGCGATGAAATCTCGTTCGAGATTCAACTCAATCGCTTTATGGTAGGAATCCAACAACATCTCATCGGATAACATAGCCATTTCCCGCCACAACCTTTCCTTTTTTTTCCTCAAAACTATCATATCAGAGATTCATATAGAGAACAAGCGTTCTTGTTATCCACAATGATATGTGGAAATCCTGTGCATAGTTTGTTGATAAATGGAAAAAATGTAGAGTGATCAACGTGTATAGTGTGGACAATATTTATGCACAGGCATGTTGTACTACTATCAGAACGTTTATCTGCGTATTTTTTTTGGAATAAATTCATAGTTTCAAGACTTGTTGCGAGTAAATTACCCGGTAATGTAAAATTTCAAACCTTTTTCATACCATTTTCTTCTATATATTATCGGTTTTTCTTGGATTTTCTTGAGCTTTCCCATTCATTTTCTATTGAGGTCTGGTATTCACTTCCAAAATCCAGATCTTGCCTGAATAATCCAGTCCATAATCAAATCCAAGCTGACCTACACCAGGGAACTGCCGTTCCATAATGTATGTGCATGTCAGTGTAAGTGAACGCATCTCCCTGCGTTTGTGCCGACCAGATATATGGGGCAGGGATAAACCAAGAGCTCGCCTTCCTGATAACATGGTGCCACCCTTGCTCAGATTCGTTACACAGAGTCCGGGACGAGCGAGTCGTCCAACCAAGGAACGGAATACCCAGCCTCGATCGGTTTTGACAACTTTGACTCTGTAATCAACAGGTCTCCCTTGAATCGTTGCCAGATGAATGCCTTGCTGGATCAAGTACCTGCGTCTAGCCTTTACACGCACCAGAGAGCGATACATCTGGCTGAAACTGGCGAAAGAACGTGTTGTTTTCATATGGGTGTATCGATAAGCCCCACCGCTCGCCGATACCCGAATGACACCGTAACCTCCGCCTCCTACAATAGGTTTGACATACACCATTCCATAACGACTGAGCATGTGCAGCAGATTACCCGAGTTGAATGCCTTGGTCTGTGGAATATGGACCGCGGCTACCGGGTATTTCATCAGTGCCGCTGTCTTCCGCCATTTGCTTGCAAGCTGTCTCGACATGGGTTGATCTCCTTCCTTGAAACAATAGTCCTTCCTTATACATACTCAACAGTAGCCTTGCTTTCTTGGATGTCTGTCCACGGCAGGGGCCCCTTTTCCATGAAACTTGTCCCAGGGTGATGGCGGAAACGGGAACAAGCGCCCGGTTTGCTTTTCAAACAAGTCAATCTGTCGTATGCTACTAAGGAACGGCTTGGAAGGGCTTAAATATGAGGATCTAAGGAGCGTTTAGAACAAATGGAAGCATTTTTCAAATCACTTTATGGCGTAGCCTATTTTGCAATGTCGATCGTTCTGGTAGCCGTTACGGTACTTCTCTTTGTCACAGGTATTCGACTGTTTATTCAAAAGCGCAATCGCGGCTTTGCCGTGAGTTGTCTTATATTTGCCTGTTTCATCGTCTTTATCATTGTGGTTATGTTAACTACGCCCTTCTCTGCCACACCGCCGGGTTCACCGGAAGCCATGGCTGCCCTTCTTCACTTCGGGTAGTTGAACTCTGTAGAAGGAGATGCTTATGACACGTACTAATGAAACCTTAGGAATTATTGATATTGGCTCGAACTCCATTCGTCTAGTTATATATGAACTGGATCAGGATGCAGCCTATCGCATCATTCATGAAGACAAATACGCTGCTCGTCTGAGCAGCGTTGTTGAGCCGGATGGTACCATCCTTCGCCATTCTTTGGATAAAGCCATCACCATCTTGCGTCAATTCAAAGCGACCTGTGAAGCGTATCAGACCAAACTGATCCGTGCAGCAGCTACGGCGGCCATTCGTAATGCAAGCAATGTCCTGCAGATTATCGAATGGCTGGAGACAGAGACGGGGCTTACCATTGAATGTGTATCCGGAGATCGGGAGGCCTATTACGGTTTCCTTGGTGTTACTCAATCCATTGATCTGGCAGACGGTTTCGTCGTAGATATTGGAGGCGGCAGCACGGAGATCACAGTCTTTCGGGATCGGAAGAGGTTACATAGCATTTCCCTCCCCATTGGTGCAGTGAATTCACATGCCCGTTATGGGGGTGAAGACCAGTGGAGCGAAGCGAATGCGAATGCGCTGTGCAATGAAGTCATTCAAGCTCTCCGTGGACAGGATTGGATTCGTGAGCATCCTGGCCTGCCACTCATCGGACTTGGCGGAACAATGCGTACACTCGCCAAAGTGGAGCAGAAGCGAACCCAGTATTCGCTGCCTGTCACCCATCATTATGAGATCAGTGAACAAGCAATGGAGAACATCGCTCGCTCCCTGCCACATCTCACCTCGGCACAGCGCAAAAAGGTGCCTGGACTCGCTAAAGATCGCGCAGACATCATTGTGCCCGGCGTACTGATCCTGCGAACCGTCTTCCAGTTAATACAGGGAGATCGTTATGTGGTTAGTGGTGCGGGTCTACGAGACGGGTTGTTGCGTGATTATATGGCTGGAGGTCAGCCGGTCGTTCCGGACGCGCTGAAGGACAGCATCCGCAACTTTATCCATTTCGGTCCGCCTATTCCAGAGAAACGTCTGCAACGGATTCATCAGGATGCGGTTACCCTGTATACTGCACTACAAGGCACTGCTCCTGATGAGGCAGATGCCCGAATCCTGTATGCGTCCTCCATGCTGCACATGGCAGGTAAGCAGATTAACTATTTCCGTTATACACAGCACTCGGCCTATTGGATTATGAATGCAAGCATCTATGGACTTTCTCACCGAGAGACGATCCTCAGTGCCAGTGCGGCCGATTATCATCCCAAAAAAAGAACGCCCCAACTGCTGAATAAGCACCGGGACATTCTGAAAAACTCGGATGAGCGACATGCTCATCGTATAGGCTCTCTGCTACGCGTAGCCGAAGCCATTAATCGATCGGAGAGCATCGCTGCGATCGAAGCAACCAAAGAAAACGACTCGCTGCAGGTGCAATTCACCTGTACAGCAGAGCCGTTACTGGAACTTGATGGCCTGGAAGAGGCCGTCAAGGATCTGCAGGAAGCCTGGGGAGTTACGTTATCGTACTCCATTCAGCAGGCTTCCAAGGGATAATTCCCATAGCCTCCGTCTGACTTCTCAGCGGGGGCTTTTCATTTTTTACAAATACATAATTGCCACCAGGCATAAGCTCTCTGGCTTTGACATTATCATTAAGGGACAGATTAAGAATATCGACCAGCATCTTCTTGAGCTCTGGATCGAACACGGGACACATCAGTTCAATTCTTCGATTCAGGTTACGTGTCATCCAGTCTGCACTGGAGATGAATACATCCGGGTTACCGCTATTTTCAAAATAAAACAACCGTGAATGCTCCAGAAAACGATCTACAATGCTAATGACCCGAATATTCTCACTGAGCCCCTCTACCCCTGGACGCAGACAACATACGCCACGCACGATCAGATCGATCTGCACACCGGCTTGAGAAGCCTCGTACAACTCATCAATCATATCCTGATGGGATAAGGAATTGATCTTTGCAATGATTCTGGAAGGTTTGCCTTTCAGCGCGTGTTCCGTTTCTCGACGAATCAGTGCGAACAGCTCATCCTTCATACCATCCGGAGCTACGCGGAACGCCTGCAATGCCTTCGGACCGGAATATCCGGTAATCTCATTGAACAACTCGGATGCATCTTCCCCAATAATCGGATTGGAGGTGAACAGACCTACGTCCGTATACACTTTGGCTGTACTCTCATTATAGTTACCGGTTCCTACATGAACATAACGTCTCAGCCCCTGCTGTTCCCTGCGTACGACAAGAATGATTTTGGCATGTGTCTTGAGTCCAACCAGTCCATAAACCACGTGACAACCGGCCTTCTCCAGCTTACGTGCCCAAGCAATGTTACGCTCTTCATCAAACCGGGCTTTCAGTTCCACCACCACCGTGACCTGCTTACCACTCTCAGCCGCAAGTGCAAGTGCCGGAATAAGACGTGAATCGCCATTGACCCGATATAATGTCATCTTGATAGCCAGAACTCTTGGATCTTCCGAAGCCTCCAATATAAAATCAGTGACCGGTTCAAACGATTCATACGGATGATGCACCAGTACATCGCGTTTGCGCAGCAGCTCAAAATGACTTTCTCTTGGCAGAAACTCCGGTGGATAGACTGGCTTTACCGGACTGTATTTCAGATGTGAGAAACTTTCCAGACTGTCCACGAATCCCGCCAGAAAACTCAGATCAAGTGGGCCATCCATTTCGTACACGGGGTCCTGAATATCGAATTCATCCTGCAATTCCAATAAGGCATCCGGACGAAAATCCTTGCAGACTTCCAGTCGAACAGGAGCACCTCTGCGTCTGCGCCGTAATTCTTTTTCAATCGCTTCAAGCAGATCTTCCGCTTCCTCTTCATTAATGAACAGATCCGCATTGCGGGTCACCCGGAATTCCTGTGCAGCAAGTGAGATATAACCACTGAAGAGTGTATGAATATGATGTTTGATGAGGTCTTCAATCAGGATGAACGTTTTCTTTTTGCTATTCGCCCGAATGGGAGCCTGAACTACCCGCGGAAGATTGGAAGGTACCTGAACAATAGCCATAAACGGCTCACCCTCTTGTTCCCCTTCCTTCTGCAGCATTACGGACAGATAGACTGACTTGTTGTGTACCAATGGGAACGGACGACTCTGGTCAATCGCCATCGGTGTGAGTACCGGGAAAATAATATCATGAAAGTACTGGTCCATTGCGCGCTGTTGTGTCACATTAAGATCTGTATATTCCTGAATGTTTACGCCTTTTTTGGCGAGTAGACGAATGAGTTCACGATACGTTTTATACTGTTCGGCGACCATGGTCCCGGTTCGTTTGATCAATCTGCGGTACAATCCCGAAGGCGTGTATCCTGTAAAATCCTTTTGTGTGAATCCGGCCTTGATCTTCTCTTTCGTCTCTGCCACCCTTACACTGACGAACTCGTCCAGATTACTAGCGACAATGCCGAGAAATCTCATGCGTTCCAGCAGAGGCGTTGTTGGATCCTGGGCCTCCTGAAGTACGCGCCGATTAAATTCAACCCAACTCAAATCACGATTAACGTAGTTGCCTGTTTTGACGTCTCTATGCATGTATGGCCTCCGAATGTGTTGCATATCTATACTTGGTTAGAAGTTCTCCTGTAATTGTACTATTCGTAATCAACATCAAGCGTCAGCGCAGTGTAAACGCTACGTAAAATTTATGTAAATGATACCTCATGGCCGCAACTTTTTCCATCCCTTTACAAAGGTCAATAGACAGAGTAAAGTGAAGTACAGTGTGATTTGGTCCGGTTGCTTGTTCTCATTCCAAATATATTTGATTAAAGGAGTATATAATGAAATCCAACAAACCTAGAACGTTACAAAAAAATATAGAGTTTTTCACGGCGGCACTATCGCAATGTAAGGTAAGCGCATGGCAGGAAGACCCGGCTGGCGTCTATTGCGAGGTCGGATGTGGCATTGTAGAGCGGATCAGTGAAGACAGTGTACGCATCCGAAACAATGACGGAACGAAGAGTCACTATGCACGAGATATCACGATGTTCCAGACTGAAAAATAATTTTGCATAAATACGTAAAAAAGACTAGCTTTCCGAAACAAGGTGTTGTATACTCTTGCCACAAGGAAAGGAGGTGCGTCAACATTTCTAATGACATGTTGAACGTGTC
>Ga0209437_100704_pt1 | contig 17435 bp, 17 predicted proteins | sample AraplaL_Cvi_mTSA_FD_184266 | JGI IMG/M metagenome (GOLD analysis project Ga0209437, IMG submission 184266) | Arabidopsis root microbial communities from the University of North Carolina, USA - plate scrape CL_Cvi_mTSA (SPAdes) (version 2) | ecosystem: Host-associated > Plants > Roots > Endosphere...
CGTACATTGGATGTATTTGGTAAAGGTCGTAAATGGCGCTCGCTACCTGTACCGGAGACCGTGGCAAACGTATTGTCTCAAGCTATGGCTGAGCGTTTGGAACCTTGGCGACCGAAAGAGGAAGCACTGTTTGTCTCGCAAAAAGGAAAGAGACTGTCGATTCGCAGCATTCAGCTCATATCAACGGAAACCTTTGAACGTTTCCAGCAGGAATCACCAGCCAATCAACGTCAAAACTACTCCAGTCATAAGTTGCGTCACTCTTTCGCGACCATGATGTTACGGCGTGGAGCCGACTTGCGTACGGTGCAGGAGCTGCTCGGTCACGCATCGATTCAAACGACAACTGTCTATACACATGTCACCAGTAGGGAGAAAGAAGAGGCTATGGCTCTGCTTGACGTTAAACTTCCGACATATTAAGAAGTAAATAACCTTATTTAATCTGAAGAGAAGTCTGTCCTAGGGACAGGCTTTTATTTGTTTTCATGTGGAGGGTGAAGTTTTTAACATAATATATATTATGTAAACTTAAATGTTGAACAATCATAGTTATAATCAAAATCAAACCAAAGGGGACCATCTGAATCTTCTCTCTGGAAGACACCAATGGTCCCTTTGGGTATGACAGATATGTTAATTCACAACGGTTAACATGCTTAATCGTTCACGATATGAATGATTACGTGGTCGGATTACTCCAATCCAGCGATTTGTTCTTTTAATTTGTTAGCAGATGCCTGGAAAGCCACTTTCTCGGTTTCATTCAACGGAAGAGGCAGAATCTCGCGCACACCGTTGCGATCTACAACGCATGGAACGCCCAGATAAACATCCGATACGCCATTGTAATCTTCAAGCAACGTGGACACGTTCAGAACAGAGCCTTCGTTGCCGAGAATTGCAGCTACAATGCGGTCCAGAGCAAGGGCGATTGCATAGGAAGTTGCCCCTTTGGCATTAATAATCTCATACGCTGCATTTTTGGTACGGTCGAAGATATCCTGCTGTGTTTCTTCATCCAATTCCAGATCAGTTCCTGCAACGTTAGCCAGGCTCCATACTGGTACTTCGGAATCACCATGCTCACCAATAATGTGGGCGTGAATACTACGTGGGTCGATCCCTTTATTCTTACCAATGAGGTAACGGAAACGTGCGCTATCGAGCAATGTACCTGAACCGATGACGCGGGAAGCAGGCCATCCGCTTTGTTTCCATGAAGTATAGGACAAAATATCTACAGGATTGGTTGCAATAAGCAAAATACCATGAGAATTCACTTCAGTAATACGCTCAATAATATCTTTGAAAATGCTTGCATTTTTCTTCAGCAGATCAATCCGGGTTTCGCCCGGTTTCTGGGAGGCACCTGCTGTAATAATAATGATATCTGCATCTTTGCAGTCGGAATAATCGCCAGCCCATACTTTCACGCCTCCCGTAAACGGAAGACCGTGGTTCATATCCAGCATTTCGCCGGTTGCCTTATCATGATTCACATCCACAAATACCAACTCGGACGAACGCTGTCTCAACATTAGCGTGTATCCCGTTGTTGTTCCCACCGCACCCATGCCTACAATCACGACACGACTTGGTTTCAGAGCTGCACTATTTGTCATGTTCATATCCTCTCCTTTTTGGGTTATACTCCCATCCATATTAAGGGATTAGAGAATAGAAAGCGAGTGCTGTCTATAAAATAGTTCACATTTCATGTCTTTTTACCAATTATTCCGTCGAAAAACAGTTTAGGATGAAATTAATGGTAATAAATGTGCAACACCTAGCCCAGAGCTTCAGTTGGAAAAAGGGAGTGGGCAGCCCAAGAGTGGGCAATGAGCCTTTTACACAAGGTTTGTGGTAGAATAGGAGCAGTGGATTCTGATGAATCGTAAATAAAATGCCATAGGACAGGCATGCGCGCCTGTATATTGGATGAGAGAGGTGGAACCCACTTGCGTTTGCAATGGATCAAAATCGCGCAGACAGCTTTGCTGTCTATTGGCATAGCAGCCTTATTGGCTGCATGCACCGACTCAGATCAACCTCCGGAAGCAGAACCTCCGCAGCAGCAGGAGGACGCCGGGAATACAGGGCAGACATTAACTGTCGTTCCCCCTGTGAACAGTACTGAATCTGCAGATATGGCCAAGTACCAAATACAGACCCGTTTGACCGATTTTCAGTTGCTCAATGACAACGGAGGATTGGCGTGGGGGGTGACGCGGAATGCGTTGCGTTTGTACTATACTCAGGATGAGGGAAAGACCTGGACCAATGTATCACCCTCGGAAAATGTACAATTTCCAGCTAATCCTAAATATGGACAAAGCATTTATTTTGTAGATCGTACACATGGTTGGATTGTTCGTGAAGGTATGGGTGGAACCGATACTATGGTGCTTCGCACCAACAATGGGGGCGTAACTTGGAGTCTGTCTTCTCTGTCCAAGACGGATAAAGTGACAGCGATCTCCTTTGTATCTCCTGAAAAAGGCTGGATACTTACCACGGTGGATACCGCTATTGGTAAACAGGATAAGAAACTGTACTTCACCGAGGACGGTGGAATTACCTGGGATCGGATGTCATCCAGTGATGAAGATGGTAAACAGGAAGCAGAAGAGATCTCCAGACGTGGTTACACCACAGGTATGACTTTCTCGGATCCGATGCATGGTTTCCTGACAGCGATTGAATTCGGTACACCTAAGTTGTATGTGACCTCAGACGGCGGAGAGAACTGGAATGCTGGACCATCTTTCTTTGATCGAAACAAATTCAACGGGTGTGGTAATTTCAGTATCAGTCCACCACAATTTTTTGGACGTGAAGCACAGTCAGCCTGGATGTCAATGTCCTGCTCTCAAGGAGAGAGCACGAAATTTAATGGTTTTTTCACCACAGATGGTGGAAAGAGCTGGAAGGTGTCTAATTTCACTTTGAACAAACAAACGGGTGCAAATCGTAACCTTTCACCAGTATTTCTGAACGCATTAGAAGGTTGGGCTGTGCAAAAGGGCATAACCTACCACACCAAGGATGCGGGCAAAACATGGAACGCTCTTCCTGCAAGCAGTGTACTGGAGAAAATTTTCGAAGACTATCCTGAGATTGTGAAGATTCAGATGGTTACCTCCAAGCTAGGCTGGATATTAGTTGAAAATACGGATGCAAAAAGATCGTTATTACTGCAAACGGTGGACGGCGGTGTACACTGGAAAGTGCTTTAAATGTAGAGTGGTATCGATGTGAATAGATAGGGAAAGTGAGGAGCCGTAAGGTTTCTTTCTTTTTGATTGAGATTGTGAAATAAATCACAATTATAACATCTAAAAGATGATATATTTAACTCAACAAGAGAAGGAGTGATGGAGATGAGAACCAACGGTCAAACTCAATTCACGCAGGCGGAAGAATTAACTAGATATATGCTTCAATTATGCTACACATGTGACGATGCCAATCGTTGTACAACAGAGGAAGCGGTGAAGGCTTGCATGGCAGAACATGCACAGGCAGACCAGCCCGAACCAGCTGAAGGTGGAGATGTAACCCGTGGGTTTATGGATCTAATGTACGCTTAGTAATCGAAACTGATCAAAAAATCTGATATATCAACGTTTTGCCCCCAACAGGGGGCTTTCTTATTTAAAAAAACCACTAAAAAAACCACATTTTTTAAAGCACAATTATATTTTTTAACACTTAACAGTACTATGCTCGAGTAGAAAACTTAGTTTACGTACTTTCCATAATCCGGTACGGCAATGCGATCAAATTCATTAACCAGTTTTCTCAGGCTTGTTGTTAGTAATTCACCAGACATCGGTAGCCCATGGCCAGTTACAGCAACCAATGGCTTTAAACTCTCAAGTTTGACAACAGATTGCTTTGCAGCTTCCCAATCTGTTGTTAAATAGCGAGGGGGTCCACTTATCTCCAATTCCTGATTCAATACTTTATACATATACTCTTGTTTTACAGTAGCGAAAGCATCACCTGCGATTAACGCTCCGTCACTTCCCCTAAACAACGAAACATGACCGGGAGAATGTCCTGGGGTATGAATCCATCTAAATCCTGGCATATGGGGTACACTTCCGTTTGGAGGTAACGTTTGTACATGACTTCCAAGGTTTATTGGTTCATTGGGAAAAGATGGGGAGATTTTCGCTACCAAACCACCTTCAACCGTAGGGTCTGGTTCCGGATAGTTTTTTACCCCTGTGAGGAAGGGGAGCTCCAACGGATGTGCATAAACCGGAACTCCCCAGTGTTCGACAAGTTCGATCACCCCTCCTACATGATCAAAGTGTCCATGGGTCAAAATTATTGCTTTGGGGCGGCTGTTTGCACCGAAACGTTCCTCAATGACAGAGATTATTTCATTTGCTGACTTTGGCATCCCAGCATCTACTAGGACGAACTCGTCAGATTTCGGGTTACCCACTAAACAAATATTTACAATTTGGATCGTGTAGCAAAATAAATCAGGTAGTATTTCAGTCCCCACACCACTTCCCACTGAAGTTACAGGAATAAACTTATAATCTGTACCGTAATTCAATTCTTCTTCCATCAACTCATCCTCCTCAACGTTGTTAAATTGACTTGCTGTAGTATACCCAGAAATTTAAAAAAATCCGATTTCCGTACCCTCCGCAGGTGGATTAGCAAACAATTAATGGACAAAACTAGCGCATCTTAGATGCATGTCGCTGTGCAAAAAAATGAATCCATTATACCATCGGTAATTTTTTACTTATGAATATGTATCTCATGAACATGGAACTATACTTCTGGTGGTAAATTAAAATTTGAAGGAGCTGTTATGATGGGAATATTAAGTGGTAATCCAAAAAATGAACCTATGCATTACGGTGAAATCTTCAGCGTATGGCAATGTTCAACGGTCGCGAAGGGGGCACTTTCCTTTTACCAAGCATTTTCTAATCATGCAGGAGATAAAGAATTGAAAAAAATATTGGAGGCACTAATTGATCAAGCTAAACTTGAGATCAAAGAGTGTGATACTCTCCTAATTGATAACGGAATTGCTACAACACCAGTTTTACCAGAAAGACCTCCAGTAAAACTGGAAGACATTCCTGTGGGTGCAAGGATTACAGATCCTGAGATAGCAGCAAGTATTGCTTCTGATACTTCAATGGGATTGGTTGCTTGCAGTCAAGTTATGGGCCAATCCATTAGAGAAGATATCGGAGCTTTATTTGCGAAATATCATGTTACTAAAACGGCTTTAGGCCTTCGTATTCTCCAAATGAGTAAAGAAAAAGGTTGGCTTATTCCCCCGCCTCTTCAAGTGAAAAGACCGGAAGCTGTCGGGGTTTAAAAATTTATAAAAATCCCTGCTGACGATAAAAGTTAGCAGGGATTTTTATATTTTAAAATAAATTATGGTGCTGGATTAATAAGTAACCACTTATTGTTGAGGATTAGAAACTCAGATAGGAAGCAATAAATCAGCTTGTACAACTACAAACGTATGTCAGCGAAAAGCATAGTAAGATGGAGCTGATATACGCTTAGCCTATATTCACGGAGAACGCTCCTGCGGAGGGTTCTTTTTGATTTGGAGTGAAATGTATGCGCTTTTAAATGTACTTCGCAAATATTGCAGCATAGGTTATTATAGAAATAATTAAGGTAATTTTCTCAAAATGTGGAATTGATTTAAGCCACCACTATCGGACTGTAAACTATCAACCTATGTGAATGCGTTGGGTAAAGCGGGATTTGTCATTGAGCAATTCATTGAGGAATCAGATGATGAATTGATGCAATTGCAAAACGATGATTTTGCCAATAAATTAAAGATGCTCCCTGTAACCTTTGTGATAAAGACATGAAAACTATAGTAGATAATAAGGGGGTAGCCAATGAAGATTAATCAAAAATATTACTATGTTAATAAAGCAATTACTTGTTTTCTGTCACTCGCTTTAATCATTATGACATGTGCTGTACCTGCGCACGCTGAGGTAGAGAATGTGGAGACTACGCCCTCCAGGATTGCATTGTCTTCGCTAGAGGAAACGATAGATTCATATGTGGCTACGAATCAGAAGAACACCGCTGCCGTTTCAGTTGTGGCTATTAAGAACGGTGAGACTATTGTGAATAAGGCCTATGGTTACGCAGATTTTGAGCAACAGAATAAGGCAGACACCTCTACTGTATTTGAATGGGGTTCAACTTCTAAACTGTTGGTCTGGACGAGTGTTATGCAACTTGTAGAGCAGGGGAAGCTTGATTTGGATACCGATATTCATGAATATTTACCAGAAGGGTTTCTAAAGAAGCTTGAATACGATACCCCCATTACCCTAATGAACCTTATGCATCATAACGCAGGTTGGGAGGATATATTGATCGATTTATGGTATTCATCCGAGAGTGATATTGTGGAATTAGGTGAAGCTTTACAAAAATTTGAGCCGAGGCAGATCGATAAACCTGGGAGTGTCGTGGCTTATTCAAACTATGGTACGGCTATGGCTGCTTACATCGTTGAAGTGCAAAGCGGACAACCCTTTTACAAATATGTCAGTGAACATATATTTAACCCCTTGAATATGAAAGACACTTCGATTCACCCGTCACAGTATGATAATCTAAACGTCTTGAAAAGGAGAAATGAGATTCAAGGGTACACGACGAGTCTGAAACTCATCCCTAAGAACAGAGCATACATAAGCTTATACCCTGCGGGGGGCGCCATTGGCACAGCAGAGGATGCAGCTAAATTTCTCGCAGCCTTAATGCCTGTGGATCATAGCAATTTATTATTCGCGAACAAGGAAACGTTAGACGAGATGCTATCACCAAGTCTATATTATGATGGAACTTCTAATCCTCGAATTGCACATGGCTTCTTTGAAGTGGAGTACTGGGTGCCTGCACTGGAACACGCTGGAAGTACGGCGGGATTTACAAGTAAATTTGTTATTGACCCGGAGTCTAATTTTGGGTTAGTGGTCATGACAAACCAGTCAAATGAAATGGCTTATACAGTTGGTCTTGTCCAGAAGGTGTTTGGAAGTAGCTTCAGTACAAATTCGGTTACATCTGAGAGTGGAGGATATTATCTGCCTGCGCGACGGGTCGTTTCCGGTTTTACGAAGGCATATTCGATGTTAAGTCTGCAGAAGTATACAACATTTGACCTTAGTAACTTTGCAAATGTTGTTGAGCGTAACGGGACTATTGAGAAGGTCTCCATTCCTTATAATGACTTTTTGCCCTTATCCAACTTGACGATAAACTTGATCAAAGCATCTTTTATTGCGCTTGCAGTAGCCATCCTACTCAGTTTGAGAGCGATAATTGGCTATATTATTCGGTTATCCAAATACAAATTAAAAAACTGGGAAAGACCCGGTACAGGCTTTGATAAGTATCATACTGCTATTAATATTGCCAGTGTAGCATTGATTTTAAATACAATCCTATTGTTCATGCGCGCCTTAGGCTTTTCCCCCTATTCTTCATTACGCATCCATCTCATCTTCAACTTGGTTTATGTGCTTTTAGCAGCGGCGTACCTTGTCTTGTTGTTCTACAAATTGCTGAAGAGAAATTACAGTAAAAAGCAAACGGTCGTTTACATCATGTCTGGCATGTCGGCTTTCCTGTTTGCTGCTTTTATTATGGGATGGGATTTGTACTTTTAGAGCGGTAATGACGACATAGCAGAAAGGATGAAACCATGAATATTCAGGATCTCCCCATTGATATAAAAGAACATATAGGGAAAGTTCAGAAAATCACTTTTCCTAAGCAAGGTCATACTTCTACTGTGGCTATTCTGGATACGTTCGACCAAAAGTACATCATCAAGAAGACAGAAAACGATCTATATAATGAATGGTTATCCGATGAATATAAGGTACTTCAATACCTTCACCATTCGGGACTCCCTGTTCCAAAGGTATATTCATTTCATACGGAGGACACATCGAGATGGCTCCTGATGGATTATATTAACGGAATAAGTTTAAGAGAATTTCTCTCTACGATGCCTGACCTTGAAAGTAAAGAAAAAACGATTTTTAACTTTGGGCTTTGTTTAAAGAAAATACATGAATGCTCTTGTCCCATTGAATTACTCAACAATGACAGTGCCTGGTTAGATACAATGCTTAACAAAGCAGAAAATAATCTAACTCACTTTGCTGTAGACGGATCTGCAGAACGACTTCAACAGTTGAAAGAAGCAAGGCCAAGACCAATAGATAATACTTTTATTCATGGAGATTTTACTATAGATAATGTGCTAGTTAATGATTGCAATATTGTTGGAGTTATTGACTGGGCAGGAGCAGCTTATGGCGATCCAAGATATGATGTAGCATTAGCCATTAGACCAAAACCTAATGCGTTTGATAATGAAAGAGATAGAGAAATATTTTATAACGGGTATGGAAAGTTCAGAATAACGGATGAAGAGTACAATTATTTTGAAGACGGGATATATAACTTCTTTTAGAATGTTTTTATACTACGTTCTTCAAATGCATATCCAATCTCATTAGAAGGAGTAAAACAAATGAGTCCTCCAAAACACATCTTATCTGCCGCTGCAATCGTGATAAACGACAAAAATGAATTATTACTTATTAGAGGACCGCGAAGAGGATGGGAAATGCCAGGTGGTCAAGTAGAAGAAGGAGAATCTCTTAGTCAAGCTGCAATTAGAGAGACGAAAGAAGAATCTGGCATCGACATTGAAATCATCAAGTTTTGTGGAATATTTCAGAATATCGAAAATTCAATATGTAACACATTATTTCTAGCAAGACCGATCGGTGGGGAATTAACGACATCATCTGAGAGTTTAGACTCTGGTTTCTTTCCAATTGAAGAAGCGATTTTAAAAGTCGAATGGAAAAACTTCAGAGAAAGAATAGAGTATTGCTTGAACCCTGAGATGCAACCTTTTTGCATTGAGTTCAGTGATAAGAATAATATTTAATGTTTCCGGAAAGGAAGTTCAATCAATGAAACGAGTCGATGTAGTATATACACTACTAACCAATCCATCCAAATCTAAAGTGCTTGCAGTAAGAAATGTAGGACGTTCAAGCTGGTCGCTGCCTGGTGGAGCTGTTGAAGCTGATGAATCATGGGAACAAGCTGCAATCAGGGAAGCCCAAGAAGAAACAGGACTTGATGTTAGCATCTACGGTATTGTAGCAATCAACGAGTGTAAATTTGAAGAAATGAAGGAACATGCTATTTTTATCACATTCAGAGCGGAAATCGTCGGAGGGAGAGAAGAGATATCAAGACCAGATGAAATTTCTGAGATTGCATGGTTGGATATAACACAGGCAGATGAACTGATGCCTTACTATAAGAACGGCTTTAAAAGCTTACTTAATGGAAATGAGATTACATATTTTAACGAGGGTAACAAGTGATGTTCTGGACGTAGGCGTATAAAGGAGGCTAAGGAGGCTAACAGATGAACAAGAACAGTGTTTATGAAACAAACAGCTTCTATTGGGATACAAGAGGGAATGACTTTTTGAGAGCAATCGTGCTTCCACATTATGGAGCATTCATATCAGAAGAAAAACACCAACTATTTGGGGATGTCTCAGGATTAAAGATGTTGGAGGTGGGCTGTGGAGATGGTCAATCCTTGCGGTATCATGGGGATCACAACGCTGGTGAGCTGTGGGGTATGGATATATCACAGAAACAGATAGAAAAGACACAACAACACTTGAGGACACACGGTATTTCGGCAACATTGACATGTTCACCCATGGAAGAGGAATGTGGTATTCCTATTAATTATTTTGACGCTGTGTATTCAATCTATGCCATAGGTTGGACCACTGAACTACCAGGTACTTTCAGTCGAATCGCTTCTTATCTAAAGAAAGATGGCATTTTTATTTTCAGCTGGTCTCATCCAATTCATAGATGCGTCGTTGAAGAAAACGATAGATTTGTTTTTAATAAGGCATATTCTGATGAATCGTGGTATGCAGTATCTCCTGATTTTGTTCAGGGTGAATTAACTTTAGCTGATCGTCAAATATCAACCTATATCAATGCGTTGGCGAAAGCGGGATTTGTCATTGAACAAATGATCGAGGAATCCGATGAGGATATCATACAATTACATGATAGTAGCGATAGCCTCCTTAAAAGAGCGAAGATGTTACCTATAACTTTTGTGATTAAAGCAAGAAAACGATAATTAAACAGAATTATTTATGGCTTGAAAGCAGATCAATGGAGAACATGATTAATCAAAATTTATTTATCTAAAGGAGCAAGTTATGAGAAGATTACCGCTATTTATAGTGACAGGCACAAGTGGAACAGGAAAAACAACGATCTCTTCGCTTGTTCGCAAGCAGCTTCCCGAATTTGACGTCTTTGATATGGATATCATCGATAATGTCGATTGGCAGATTGCCAAAGAGAATTGGTTGCGGATTGCGTATAGCATATCCCTAAGTGGACGAGGGACTGTTTTATGTGGAACGATGGTGCCGGAAAACATTGCATCGTCCGATTACATCGATCGATTTGATCGAATTCTATATATGAATTTGCATTGTGACGACGTTACTCGCGAGACGCGTTTAAGAGCTCGTGGGTGGGATGAGAACCTGGTTGAAGATCACAAGAATTTTGCAAATTGGCTACTCCAGAATTCGGAAACTGCATTTGACCCGCCAATGCAAAAAATCGAAACGGCAGAACTTACAGCAGAGGAAGTAGCTGAACAGATTAAAGAATGGGTTCTAAAAAACTGGTGCGAGGAATGAACACCTAAAATGGTGAATGGGATACTCAAAGGGTAGTGTGTATCATCTGATGAAGCGTAGGAGGTCAAGTATTGTTTCTCGATGTATTACTTTGGTTGATTATCCTCTGGGTGATCTCTATTTATTTCAGTTTTCCTAAGAAAGATCGCATGAACACAGTCAATGCGCCACGCACATATTACATTCAATCTTCCAATCGACTGGATATTCAAAAGAATTATGAATGTGCTGCATTTTCCAGTGCGTTCGTCTTGAGACATTTTGGTTTGGAGTCCACCGGAACTAAGCTTTATGAAACTTATCCTCGTAAATTACTGGATGGAACCGTATATCCCAAAGCGGTCGTTGTTTTTTTCAGGAAGCTAGGATATCAGGCAATGTACTTACGTGGAAATGTGAATACGTTGAAGAAACAGATCAGCCAAGGGGTTCCTGTTATTTTATTTATTAGAGTACATGCCAAACAACGTTATTTGCATTTTGTTCCCGTCGTTGGTTATGATGAAACGCATTTTTATTTGGCAGAATCGTTAGATCACAAGATTAATTGTGATGAAGAGTATTACAATCGAAAAATCAGCATAAGTGAACTCAACACGTTATGGGGGTCATGGTTACCCTTTTGTCAAAACTCATATATCGTCATACATCCAACGCAGATTTAAGACGGCCCTCCTTCAAGGGACATGATATATTTGCTTTTAACGAACTAATCGGCATTATGCGGAACGATTGCGTGGTTAAATCATGAAACTCATGCCCAACTGGGCATGAGTTTTTTGGTGAACAAATCTACTCACGTAAACCATGCTGCTTCAATGGATGATTATGAACAAAATAGTTCAAACGTATAGGAAGTTGCTGCTAATTTTATTGTTTTACCTGGTAATCAGCGGAGTATTTTAATTAAATTGGTTGTTCGTCCACGCATCTATTCATCTACATACGTACGTTAAACTATGTCTATAGGGAGGTGTCCACACGGTGAGTCATTCAGAAGTGAAGAAACGAATGAAGAGAAAAAAGGCAAGCTTACATCCATGTAAAATTAAAAGAAAAGACCGCCGATTGAAAGTGGTTAAAAAGTTCGTTCAAGTAAAATGTCCCCCTCCAGAAGTGAACATCTCTACCCCTACTGTCGTTGGCCCAACAGGACCACAAGGTATACAAGGCGTACAGGGCGTACAGGGTATTCCAGGTAAACAAGGGGTAGAAGGGCCACCTGGAGTTCAAGGCCCAGCGGGAGGACCACCTGGACCACAAGGACCTCAGGGACAGCCTGGTCCTGCTGGAGCAATAGGCTCTCAAGGTCCGGTCGGACCTGCTGGACCCATGGGAGCTCAAGGGATTCCGGGAGAAGCAGGGGCTGTAGGGCCACAAGGTCCGCAAGGTAATCCCGGGCCTGCCGGAGCAATTGGACCTCAAGGTTTTCCTGGCCCCGCTGGAGCAGTTGGCCCGACGGGTGCGACAGGAGCAGCAGGTCCGGCAGGAACAGCCGGTGCAGCAGGAGCGGTAGGCCCCGCTGGAGCACTGGGCCCGGCAGGACCCGCCGGTGCAACAGGAGCGGTAGGCGCCGCTGGAGCAGTAGGTCCAGCAGGACCAGCCGGTGCAACAGGAGCGGTAGGCCCCGCTGGGGCAGTAGGCCCGACAGGAGCGACAGGAGTAGCCGGTCCCGCTGGGGCAACTGGATCTACAGGTGCGACAGGAGCAGCCGGAAGCGTGCTGGGATTCGCTGACTTTTTCGCACTGATGCCACCTAATAATGCTGCAACGGTTGCTCCCGGTACGGATGTAAGCTTTCCTCAGGATGGGCCGACAAGTGGAACAACTATCGCCCGTACGGGGCCTAGTTCATTCAATCTGGCAGCCATAGGTACGTATCAGATTTTGTTCCAAGTGAGCATCAATGAAGCGGGTCAATTAATCTTAACCCTCAATGGGGCAGATTTGGCCCCTACAGTAGTTGGGCGAGCTACAGGAACGTCTCAGATTGTGGGTATGTCTTTGGTACAGACAACCGTGATTAATTCTATTCTGACTGTTCGGAACCCGGCTGGTAATTCTACTGCGTTAACAATTACGCCACTTGCGGGTGGAACAAGACCTGTATCGGCACATCTTGTGATCACACAATTAGCATGAGTCCGTTAACAGCCTTGGCTAATTGTCCTTTGCTTGATTAAATATGCATGCACAATGGTAACATTGGTTTGCTTGAACTGAGATAACAGTGCTTGACTCAAGGCTGTTATCTCAGTTGGAGCTGATGTTGTACATAATCTAATTAGATATGATGACCAAAAATAATATCGGCCATGTTTCGGTAGCGGGGTAGTGGACCAGAATCATTCAATGAAGCGTATCATATTCATTCACTCCTTCTTTGATTTAATTGCTCAAATATTTAATCGGGTTAACAAGTTCCGTGTCCGTCCGCATATACATTACAGGAGACGGGTCAAGACTCCGGCTGTCCTAAGTTGTAAGAACGGAGGGAGAGACATGGGCATTGAATCATCCTGGATGTTTGATTTGTTTGGAACCGTCTTTCCGGTTGTATTTGTTCTGATTATAGGTATAGTCCTTCTGTCGATGGGAAAAGAGGTATGGAGGTGGGGACGCAACAACTCGGAGCCGCTGTTGACCGTGCCTTCACGAATCACCAGCAGACGGATGAAGATGAGTCAGTCGCAATCTGAACCAGGCAGTACAGCGCGAACGTTATACTACGTCACCTTTGAAGTAGAGAGTGGAGATCGGCTCGAATTCAAAGTCAATGGCGAAGAGTATGGTTTGTGCGCTGAGGGGGACGAAGGACGGCTCTCATTCAAAGGAACGCGTTATGTAGGCTTCGAGCGATATAATCGCGTGTATTCCGAACGCCTACGTGGTTAAACCGAGCAGCTTGCGCCAGAATGGCGTGAGCTTTTTTTGATTATTTGCTGGACAAGCGTTTCTTAATGGCCCTGACGTGTATTTATATAAGAAGAGGCATAATGAGATTATGATCAAAGGATCATTACCATAGAGGAGGCAATGAATATGTCATTTACAGATCAGGTCGTTGTTGTAACCGGTGCCGCTCAGGGAATAGGACGGAGTGTGGCTGAGGCTTATGCGGTTGCCGGGGCCAAAGTTGTACTTGCTGACTATAAGGAAGCGGAGGGTGCGGCAGCCGCAGCTTCCATTCGTAATGAAGGTGGAGAAGCCATCTTTGTCCAATGTGATGTTCGGAGCGAGCGGGACATTACGAACCTTTTTCGTACGACCGTAGATGAATTCAAACAAATTAATGTTTTGGTGAATAATGCAGGACTCGCCAAATGGAAATCACCCTATGAGCTAACGCTGGAAGAATGGGACGATGTACTCAATACCAATGTGAGAAGTTGCTTTTTGGCGAGTCGGGAAGCGGCCAAACATATGAAAAGCAATGAACACGGGGGTGCCATTATCAACATGGCTTCTACACGTGCACTGATGTCTGAGCCTGATACCGAAGCTTATGCCGCATCCAAAGGAGCGATTGTAGCTCTGACGCATGCGCTGGCGGTCTCACTGGGCAAAGACCAAATTCGGGTCAATTGTATCAGTCCGGGATGGATTGAGACAGGTGACGTGGAGAAATTGAAAAAGGAGGATCATGAGCAGCATCCATCCGGTCGTGTGGGTGTTCCTTCGGATATCTCCCGTGCTTGTCTATATTTATCTGATCCAAGCAATACCTTTGTCACAGGGACCAACCTCGTTATTGATGGAGGCATGACCCGAAAAATGATATATGAGGACTAGAACCGGGATCGATCCGGGCAAGCCCTCCGCTATACCAACTTAAGAGTAATAAGCCCAAGTTAAGCACTTGGGCTTATTTGTTTTTAATAACTCGGTTGCTATAATAAATGTGATTTTACAACAGTAGAGGAATGGAGGGAGTATATGTTCGGGAAACAATCCCGGAAGGTATTTTGGCTGTTACTGCTGATCGGAGGGATGATAATGATAGGGAATGAGTCACCTGCTGAAGCTGACGGCGCGGATATACGGGCGGCCTGGGTATGGCAGGCACAGTCTGTTAGCAACGGAGATGAGCTGTTGGCCAATGCAGCTAAACATAAGATAAACAGGCTGTACGTGAATGTAGACATGACACTGTCCAAGGAGGTATACCAGACGTTTATAGCCAAAGCCAGCCGTGCAGGTATTGCGGTTGAAGCGCTGGGAGGCGATCCATCCTGGGCGGTCAGTGGCCGTGAAGGCCCCATGCTCAGATTAGCGTCATGGGTAAGTGACTACAATCAGGCTGCTGAGCCCAACGAGCAATTTGATGCCATACATCTGGATATCAAGCCCTATGTATTACCAACTTGGCAAGAAGATGCCAAGCCACTGGTACAATCCTGGGTGGCCAATATGAATCTGTTATTTGAGCAAGTGAGACAGGATGGCGCAGTTGCAGTGAATATTGACCTGCCATTTTGGCTCGATTCCTATACCGTCACAGGGAATAGAGTTTCTGAGGATGCAGATAACGAACCATTGTCACGTTGGTTCATTGAACGAGTGGATCATGTTACTTTACTCGTTTACCGTGATAACGCGCAAGGGAACAATGGTATCATACGTTTAATTGAACAGGAAATGAACTGGGCCGATGCCAGCAATGTGAGCGTCACCGTTGGGTTGAACACCAAGCCAATGCCTGGCGAGGAATTCACGACTTTTGCCGGTAAAGGTGCAGCCCAGCTGGAAAGCGTAATTGAAGAAGTTGCCTCCGCATTCAGTGAGCATACTTCTTACGCCGGTTCTGCTGTACATGACATCGTATACTGGGGACAACTGGAGCCGTCAGAGCTGCCCTCACCGGAGATCCCATCCAATCAGCCAGAGATTCGTGGAACGTATATCTGGGAAGCCTCTCAGGTGACGAATGACGGGGGAGAGCACATACTAGAGTTTGCGAGAGAGCAGAATGTTAACTGGTTGTATGTTCGGTTAGATCTGGATCAACCCTATTCCAGTTACCGCAGTTTTGTGAAACGGGCAAAAGCGCAGGGCATCGAGATCCATGCGATGGGTGGACACCCCATCTGGGGCAAGAAGGAGAACCGTCCACGCATTAAGCGCTTAATTGATTATGTGAAAAACTATAATGCGGAATCCGAGCCGGATGAACGATTTGAAGGCATCCATCTGGATATTGAGCCTTACACCTTGCCGGATTGGGAGAATAGTCGGGACACCCTGCTGACCGAATGGGCTGCCAACATTACATTTTTCCAGGAAGAAACGAAGAAGGACAGTGATCTCGAAACAAGTGCAGACCTTGCTGTATGGCTGGATACCTTCCCGTTGCCGGGAAAAGACATGTCTGTGACAGAGTTCATGATTGATACACTTGATCATGTGTCGATGATGGCATTCCGTAATCAGGCAGAAGGATCCAATGGCATTGCTGCTGTTGTGAGTCAGGAGATGGAGATTGCAGATCGTCTGGGCAAAAGGTTGATGATTTCGGTTGAGATGAAGCAGAATCATGAAGGTCCGCATATTTCTTTTTATGAGAAAGGGGCAGCGGAGATGGAACTTCAGCTTGCCAAGCTTCCGGATCTGCTGGCCGAACATCTGGCTTACCAGGGCAATATTGTACATGCCTATGATTATTGGATTGAAGCCAAGCCTTGAACAGGTGAGTATTATAAGAAATAACTTGCTTCGGAACTTCACCTTGGGTGAGGTTCCGGGCTTTTTTTTATGGAAAAAAGATGGAATCGTGTCACCGAATGGGCTCCTGCACAATACGATGTACGGTGATGAACAGCTGAAACAAAGGAGGAAACAGACTATGGCTGTTATTAAAGCCAACTCAGAAGACGTCAAGCTGCTCGCTAGACTGCTGAGGGCGGAGGCTGAAGGTGACGGCGAACAAGGCATGCTGCTTGTAGGTAATGTAGGTGTGAACCGGGTGTTGGTGGATTGTTTGGACTTCAGAGATATTCGTGACATCAACCGCATGGTATTCCAGAACCCCGGAGGCTTCGAGTCAACACAGAAGGGTTACTTCTACCAACGGGCGAGACAATCCGAGATTCGTCTGGCACAACGTGTCATTAATGGAGAGCGCGTCTGGCCAGCGAGCAATGCATTATGGTTTTTCCGACCAGTGGGCGACTGTCCACCAACGTGGTATGACCAGCAAAATACAGGACGTTTCAAAGCACATTGTTTCTTCAGTCCGACAGGCGATGACTGTCCGGAAGTATATTAAACTTTAGGAGGAATCATTCATGATTAATCAGCCTTATCAACCAACGACTCAAACACTGGGTCAGCAAGCAAATTCCGTGTTGGGTCAACAAGCCAACTCTCAGGTTCAAGGTACGTCATACAAAATCGGTAACGGTATGCCTTCCATGTCGCCAACACCAGGGATGGTATCACCAAGCTCGACTAGTGTACCCCCACTCGTATCCAGTGGAAGCCCAATGACAACGACGGGTGCAGTGGTCACGACAACGGCTCCACAGTTTGAGCAATCGTACATTGAGAATATTTTGCGTCTTAACCTTGGTAAATTCGGTACGTTCTACATGACATACGAAGGCAACAAAGAATGGA
>Ga0209437_100705_pt1 | contig 17391 bp, 13 predicted proteins | sample AraplaL_Cvi_mTSA_FD_184266 | JGI IMG/M metagenome (GOLD analysis project Ga0209437, IMG submission 184266) | Arabidopsis root microbial communities from the University of North Carolina, USA - plate scrape CL_Cvi_mTSA (SPAdes) (version 2) | ecosystem: Host-associated > Plants > Roots > Endosphere...
TGGGGATGACATTATCGGATACGTTACACGCGGACGCGGCGTTTCCGTACACCGTAGTGACTGTCCGAATATTCCAACAAGTGCAGACGGAGAAGAAGCTGCACGTGTGATTGAGGTCGAGTGGGAAGAGAATATCGAAGCGAGTTACAGTGTGGATATTGAGATTACAGGCCATGATCGGAATGGCTTGCTTAACGAGGTACTTCAGGCTGTATCGGAAAGTAAAACCAATATTTCTGCCGTTACCGGGCGGACAGATAAAAATAAATTAGCATTGGTGCACGTCACAATTCTGATTCGTAATACAGATCATCTGCAATCCGTTGTAGATCGGATCAAACGGGTGAAAGATGTCTATTCGGTGCATCGGATTATGCAGTAAGGAGCCTGTAAGATGAGGGTGCTTGTTCAACGCTGTAAAGAGGCTCAGGTGACTGTGGGAGACGAACTGACCGGTAAGATCGAATCCGGATTAATGTTGCTCGTAGGTATTACCCATGAGGACACGGAGAAGGATGCTCAGTATCTGGCTGACAAAATTAGCGGGTTACGCATATTTGAGGATGATCAGGAGAAGATGAACCTCAGCCTGCTTGAGGTAGGCGGTGCTGTACTGTCCGTTTCCCAGTTCACCCTGTACGGAGATTGTCGCAAAGGAAAGCGTCCTAGCTTTGCAGCTGCGGCCCGACCTGAAGCGGCAGAACGGTTATATGAAACGTTTAATCAACTTTTACGGAATAAAGGTATCCAAGTTGAAACCGGCCGTTTCGGAGCGATGATGGATGTAACATTTACCAACTGGGGACCTGTGACTTTGATGCTTGAAAGTCCGGTTCGTCAGGAACCACGTGCATAATTTCTTCGGGTTCAGGCCATAATGAAGGATAATTCGTTGATGACTATTTCATGATCAAAGGAGTATCCATCCAATTATGCGCCAATCTGCGAAAGAAACACGTATCCGTACAGAACCTTTGTTACTCCCTGGCAACCTGTATGAATCATTGCATCTTGCCCGTGCGGCTGCTGAGTGTGTTGCAACGATCTGGGCACTTGAGGATTCCGACAAAGGGAAACAGAGTCATCTTCCGCGATCTTGAATGTTTACACATGTGTATTGAACATCTGAAATTTGGATTATACAGATTCTGAAAAAGTCCTGATTCCTTACCGAATCAGGACTTTTTGTCATGAGTTGATCCTTCTAATTATTTGTTTAAACAACTTGGCCACAAAATGAAATTACATCGAATTGTTATAAATTGCTCTGGTGAGGGTAATAACAAAACGAGGCACAACGAAGTGCCAATGTACTGCAAGGCCCGATTCATAAAGAAAGTTCGAACACGGAAAGGAGAACATACGTTATGAGTAAAGTTGCTTTTTTATTGGCGAATGACTTTGAAGATTCGGAGATGCAGGTTCCGTATGATGAAGTAAAAAAAGCTGGACACGAAGTGGAGATTATCGGATTAAAAGCCGGTGAGACCCTTAAAGGTAAAGGAGGAAAAGCCTCCTATACCACAGATAAGGCGATCTCTGACGCATCCGCTTCAGAGTATGATGCAGTCGTGATTCCTGGTGGATCATCCCCTGAGAATTTGCGAAGTGATGCGCACATCTTGAAGTTTGTCACCGAGATCAACAGTGCGAAGAAACCAATCGCAGCGATATGCCATGGTCCGCAGATTTTGGCTAGTGCAGGTCTGTTGAAAGGTCGTACCATTACATCCTATCCACCACTTAAGGATGACATGGTAAACGCAGGAGCAGAGTTCAAGGATCATGAGGCTGTTGTGGATGGAAACTATATTACATCCCGCACGCCTGATGATGAGCCAGCTTTTGTGCGTGAACTGCTAAAAGTGATTTAACTTCACCCGGTTTTAACTGACATACATTGATGTATTGTAACTACGTTACATCGTGACGTTTACAAACTTCACGTTTGCATTTCATTCCGAAAAAGGAGGGTTTGACATGACAAAACATATTCAGGCATATTTTCGAACCGAAGACGAGGCGGAGGGAGCAAGAACTTCACTTCAGACGTTCCGTACAGAGCATTTGGAAGTAGGTCAACTCGATAGTGCGATAGGTAGAGACACGCGTGTTATGGTACCACTGGTGCCATATAATACTGCGGGTGGTGTAGGCACTAACGGAGCAATGGGTGTAGGTGCAGCCCCAGGCGTACCAGCGAGTGAAAATGTGATTCCCGTGGTAGCCAATGTGGATCGTGACGCAGATCGTGATTCTCGTGACAGAGTGAATGAGGATGGTGACCTGCTGAATGCGGCGGATGTGTCTTCGGCCGATTATGATGATCTGCACTATGTTCTGTCTGCCAAAGTAAGGGATGAGGATTATGATGAAATTGTTCATAAGCTTCGTTCCAACCATGCCTATGTGGAAGAATTGAATTAACGTGTAGATACCTCTTTGCCCTTGCACTGCTTGACTACGGAGTCGAGCAATGTGCAAGGGCTTTTAATTATAAATATATTAAAAAAACAAAATATAAAGCGCTATCATTTTTGTAATATTACTGTAATATTAGTTACATAAGCCTTTAACATAGTGGGCTTATAATAACACACATGACCCCCTTTTTTTATATATCTTTTGAGCCTGCACACCGTGTGCAGGCTATTTTTTTGGGATGAAAATGTATATGTTTTGTGTAAAGCTTACCCCTTTATATAAATTTTGCTAGAATAGAGGAATGGATTCGAATATATTAAAGCCAGTTGTTTCATAGCTAAGCTTCATTGGATGGTACATCAAGCATTTAACGTTTGGGCTCAGGCGAATGCAATCCAACGACAGCGTGTATGAGGAACACATCGCCAGAGAGATCGTCTTATTCCACATGAACAGTATAAAAGGAGTTTCAGGTTAGTCTTAAATCCTTCTAATACTCGTAGATACGCCCCCGTCCTTATACAAGGGCGGGGTAGCCGTTCTGCTTGCTCGCTGGAAACTGCAAGTTATATAGAATGCCTGGTACGAGAAATGGCACCTAAATGTTAATGCAACTGTGTTCTCATACAACTGGCTAGTGACAGATTTAAGGGGGAATTAGTTTTGAGTAAGGTTGGAAGAAATGAGTTATGCCCTTGCGGAAGCGGGAAAAAATATAAGAAATGCTGTCTGAATAAGGAGTCCTCACCCGCAGAATCTATACTGCGCCTTATATCAACGGAGCAGCCTGTCCAAGAAGCTACAGTTCAGCCTGAGAGCAAGCTGACTCTGACCAAACTGAATAGGATGGTAACGAAAGAACTGAAATGGGAACATCCGGCTCACGAACAGCTGGCCCTGGAGCTGATTGAGAACATGCGGAACCAATACGAGGGAGAGCTCATTTTGGAAGCTCTGATGTTATGGAACGGTTATTCACGCCAGACTCGCCCCACTGTGAAGAAGACAGGTTCCTTCTGTGCTGCAATTGAGTATTTGCTGTCCGAGGAATACGGCTTCAATGTCTCAAAAGCTGAAATGGCCACTAAATATGAGGTGACGACAGGTACGATCTCCCGGAAGGTCAATGAGATGTTCAGTTACATTGAAGAATACGGAATGGGCGGCGAAACGGACGAGCTAATGGTGCTGAACGGTCCAGGCACACCGAAGGACAAAGCGGAGGCTCTGCTACATAAGGCGCGGGAAGCCAGTTCTGCCAAACGCAGAATACAACTGGCGAAAACAGTGCTGGAGGTGTATCCCGACAGCTCGGATGCATATCTTATTCTGGCTGAGGAATCGGACAATGAGTCAGATGCACGGGCTTACCTCAAGGCCGGAATCGCTGCTGGTGAACGCGAACTGGGTGAGCTGTTTTTTGAGAAGAACAAAGGGGACTTCTGGGGGCTTCAAGAGACTCGTCCATATATCCGGATATGTAAAAGCTACGCGGAATCTTGCTGGTTTGGTGGAGATACCCAAGAAGCGGCCCAAACCCTGGAGCATATGCTGGAACTTAATACGGAAGACAATACCGGTGCACGTTACCTGCTCGCTGCTGTGTATTTGTACAGCAACCAATTGGAGCAGGCACAACAATTGATGACTAAGTATGGAAAAGGTGGCGCCTCAACTGCCTTTGCCTATGACCAGATCATTCTGGAGTATAAGAAGAATGGAATCACCTCCCAGCTCAAAAAGCTGTACAGTGTGGCTAGGGGGATGAACAAGCATGTGCCGGATTACCTGCTGGGTTTGAAACGCCTGCCGCATAACCTCCCTGATTTTGTCGGAATGGGCGATTCCAACGAAGCGATTGAATATGTTATTATGCACTCCCGTCTGTGGGCGAGCATGCCGGATCTGCTGAAGTGGATGCTTAAACAATAGAGTTATGTAGCGATTGGAGTTGGAATTCACTTGATGAATCCAGCTTCTTTCAGCCATAATTTAAGTGGTACTCCCCATCCCGTGCAGCGTGTGAGTAAAATTTTTTTAATGCTATCTTTTCATGTTAACCCTTGACTTTAGCACTGCGGTTCATTACAATCAGAAAATAATACGTTGACTATAGTCAATACAAGTCGATTTTTGAACTATATTACTGATTTGATGACGGGACCAAGTACTCCGTGCCCACATGACCAGAGAGGAATCCCCAGGCTGTAAGGATTCTCTTGATGAGCGGACGAATGACTTCCCCGAGAACAGACGGCGAACATAGCAGACATGATCTGTTGACCAGTAGCCGGCCTGCGCAGGACGTGCGTTACACGTAGAGCGGAATATCTGCTTGATCAGGGTGCACTAGGCAATCCTGAATCACCAGAGATCACCTGAACGGCTAAAGTGTCAGGTTTCCGGAATGTGGGTGGTACCACGGGTGAATGTATATTACACAATCTCTCGTCCCTTTGTTTGCTGTTTACACAGCGACAGGGCGAGGGATTTTTTTGTTATATAAGTTGATTCTAACATTTATACCATAACGGAGATTGTAGAACCAATCTGTAGAAGCGAAGCGTTCGCCTTTATCCCCGGATTTTCACATTGAAAAAAATTAATTCAAAAAATCTGGGGATAACAGCGATCAAAAGATGGTACTACAGTCGGAGAGTCCAGGTGTAACATTTCTGGATTAACTTTTACAGAAAAAAATCTATGCTGGAGGGATCAAGATGGCTTTTCAAAAACCGACGGGAACGCAGGACTTACTTCCTGGAGTTGTCGAGAAATGGCAGTACGTAGAAGAAAAAGCACGAGATCTGTGTCGACGGTTTAATTACCGCGAGATTCGTACACCGATCTTCGAACAGACTTCTTTATTTGTACGCGGTGTAGGAGAGACTACCGATATCGTTGAGAAAGAAATGTATACCTTTGATGACAAAGGCAATCGCAGCATGACTCTTCGTCCAGAGGGAACAGCCGGTGTTGTCCGTGCGTATGTAGAGAATAAAATCTACGGGGAACCGGATGTGAGCAAGTTGTATTACATCGGTCCGATGTTCCGGTATGAGCGTCCGCAGGCAGGCCGTCAGCGTCAGTTCCACCAGTTTGGTGTAGAAGCCATCGGTGCGCTGGACCCGGCGATTGATGCCGAAGTTATCGCACTGGGCTACCAGTTGTGTGTAGAGCTCGGCTTGAAGGATGTTAAAGTGGAGATCAACTCCGTTGGTAATTCGACCAGCCGTGCAGAATACCGCGAGACATTACTTGGGTTCCTCAGACCGATGAAAGACAGCCTGTGCAAGGATTGTCAGTCCCGCATGGAGCGTAATCCGCTGCGTGTACTCGACTGCAAAGTCGATCAGGACAAATTCGTAGGGGCACCGTCCATATTGGATAGCTTGGATGAAGAGTCTTTGAATCACTTTGCCAAGCTACAGGCATACCTGGATGATTTCGGAGTAGATTATGCTGTGAACAATCGTCTGGTACGGGGCTTGGATTATTACACGCTAACTGCGTTTGAATTAAAAGCCCAAGGGATTGGAGCAATTGATACGGTTGGTGGCGGTGGCCGGTACAATGGTCTCGTTGGAGATATCGGCGGACCTGATCAGCCGGGCATCGGCTTCGGTATTGGATTGGAGCGTATTCAACTGATTCTAGAGCACCAAAATATTGAGGTGACTACGCTCGCTCCACTGGATGTGTACTTTGTTGCTCTGGGAGAGGCCGCTGATCGTGAAGTGAACCGACTGTTGTTCAAACTTCGTCAGTCTGGACTGTCTGGTGAACGTGATTATCTGGGTCGCAAGATGAAAGCACAGATGAAATCAGCTGATCGTTTCAAATCCCGCTATACCGCCATCCTCGGTGATGACGAGCTGGAGCGTGGTGAGATCGCCCTCAAGTCGATGGATACGGGAGAGCAACAAACTGTGAAGCTTGATGATCTGGTAGCAGCCATTCGCGAAGGTAAATAAGCACGAACTGTAACATGAAGATTAAAACTTTCGAGTAACACAATTGATCCGGCAAAATTACTGAGGTTCACCGACGATTCCAATTAAGCGGAAGTTGGCGGGCCAGGGGTAACATGCCTTTTTGAATACATGGTCTACACGTAACCGGACTGTTGAAGAGCAGGTGATAACTGCCCATACAGAACGGAAATTCACATAATGAGGAGTTTGGTTATGAAAAGAAGTCATCATTGCGGCGCATTAACACCCGCACACATCGGTGAAACAGTAACATTGAACGGTTGGGTTCAAACCCGCCGTGACTTGGGGGGCGTACTTTTCATCGATCTGCGTGATCGCAGCGGAATTGTACAAGTTGTCTTTAACCCGGCTTATTCCGGTGAAGCTTTGCAAATCGCAGATCGCGTACGAAGCGAGTATGTTATCGCTGTAACGGGTAAAGTTGTTAAACGTGATGCAGAAACAGTTAACAAAAACCTGCCTACTGGCGAAATTGAAGTTCAAATCACAGAAATCGAAGTGCTCAATGCAGCCAAAACACCTCCATTCTTCATTGAAGATGGTGTTGAAGTTGATGAATCCCTTCGTTTGAAATATCGTTACCTGGACCTGCGTCGTCCGGAAATGTTCGAAACATTGAAACTGCGTTCCAAAGCATCCAAAGTGTTCCGTGACTACCTGGATGGAGAAGAGTTCGTTGAAGTGGAAACACCAATCCTGACCAAGAGCTCCCCGGAAGGTGCGCGTGATTATCTCGTACCGAGCCGTGTGCATGAAGGTGAATTCTTCGCCTTGCCACAATCCCCACAAATCTACAAACAGTTGCTGATGGTGGGTGGCGTTGAGCGTTATTATCAGATCGCCCGTTGTTTCCGGGATGAGGATCTGCGTGCAGACCGTCAACCAGAATTCACTCAAGTCGACATCGAGACTTCTTTCTTGCAACAGGATGACCTGCTGCCAATGATGGAAGAACTGATGGCCAAATTGTTGCGTGAAACAAAAGGCATTGAGCTGGAACTGCCTTTCCAACGGATTACGTATGCAGATGCAATGGGTAAATACGGTTCAGATAAGCCAGATCTGCGCTTCGGTATGGAACTGGTTGAAATGAACGATATCGTAGCGAACAGTGGTGTGAAAGTATTTGCTTCCGTCATCGAAAAAGGTGGAGAAGTGAAAGTGCTGAACGCTAAAGGCTGTGGCACATGGAGCCGTAAAGAGATCGATGATCTCGGACCATTTGCTGCACGTTACGGTGCAAAAGGTCTGGCTTGGATTCAAGTGAAAGACGGCGAGTTCAAAGGGCCAATCGTGAAGTTCTTCACGCCTGAAGAAATCGAAGCTGTGAAAGAACGCACAGGTGCTGAGGATGGCGACTTGTTGCTCTTCTCCGCAGACACGAAAAAAGTGGTTGCTGACGTGCTGGGTGCATTGCGTCTGAAAATCGGCCGTCAACTCGGACTGATCGATGACAGCAAATTCAAATTCGCTTGGGTTGTGGACTTCCCACTCCTCGGATATGATGAAGATGCAAAACGTTATGTGGCAGAACATCATCCGTTCACACGTCCAAAAGACGAAGATGTACATCTGTTCGACACAGATCCGGGTGCTATTCGTGCTCAAGCCTATGACCTTGTTCTCAATGGTTATGAAGTAGGTGGCGGTTCGATGCGTATCTACAAACGTGACGTTCAGGAGAAAATGTTTGCTGCCCTGGGACTCTCTACAGAAGTAGCGAATGAGAAATTCGGTTACCTGCTGGAAGCATTTGAATACGGAACACCACCACATGGCGGAATTGCCTTTGGTCTTGACCGTTTGGTGATGTTGCTGGCAGGCCGCACAAATCTGCGTGAAACGATTGCCTTCCCGAAAACGGCAAGTGCAACGGATCTGCTGATGAATGCACCTTCCGAAGTGGATGACTCGCAATTGGAACAACTTCATATCCGCGTAGCCCGTAAACCGGTAGCGGAAAAGAAATAAAGGAGGCATCGATTCTCAATGCTCCATCAATTTTCAAGAACAGAACTTGCGATCGGACCTGAAGGTCTGGACGCATTGAAAAATAGTACAGTCGCTGTGCTCGGTATTGGCGGCGTAGGTGGAATTGCTGTAGAAGCTCTTGCCCGTAGCGGTGTGGGGCGCATCATCCTGATTGATAAAGACGTCGTGGATATCACCAACATCAACCGCCAGATTCATGCGCTGACCACGACAGTGGGACAGAAAAAAGCGGACCTGATGGTGGAACGTGTGAAACTGATCAATCCGGAATGTGATGCGATTGCCCTGAATATGTTTTACACGGAAGAGACGTATGAGGAATTGTTCAAATATGAACTGGATTATGTGTTGGATGCATCCGACACGATTATCTACAAAATCCATCTCATTAAAGAGTGCCTGAAACGTAAAATTCCGATGATTTCCAGCATGGGTGCGGCGAATAAAATGGACCCAACGAAATTCCAGGTTGCGGATATTTCGAAAACGACCATGGACCCGATTGCCCGTGTTGTGCGTACCACACTTCGTAAAGACGGCATTAAAAAAGGTGTGAAAGTGGTCTTCTCGACTGAAAAGCCGATGAAACCGCGCGAGGACGTAACACAAAAAATTGTTCCCGAGAATGCTCCGGAAATTCGCAAGGCCAAACAGCCACCTGCGAGTAACTCATTCGTCCCTCCGGTAGCCGGACTGATTATGGTCAGTGTTGCGATTAAGGATTTGTTAGAAATTGCAGAGAACAAGCAGCAATAACTTGCTGCCAACGGAAGAAGCGTGGATGCCCATAAGGCATCTACGCTTTTTTGTGTGATCATACGTAAGACGGAGCGGATGGAACGTCAAACGTCTATAATAGACGAACTGCATTCCCTGAGAAATGTAAGAGTTACGTCATGTACTTCAAAGTCAAAACCGTGTATGATATTCACTGCTGCGCGAAATGATGATACATACATAATGAATTTGCGGCATATAGGTTCAACTTAACTTTTTACACGAGAACGGAGAGGACAGAAAAAGCTGGAGAAGCGAAGCGTTCGCCTTTATCACCGGATTTTCCCACTGGAGAAGGAAATTCAAAAAAATCTGGGGATAACAGCGATCGGAAGATTATTCTGTCATCGGAGTGGCAAGTGTAAACATTCTTTAGTTGAATTTATATAGAGAGGGGAATAGAACGAAATGAAACACGGATGGATGGCCAGACGTCTTGGCATGGAGCCGGGAGACCAGTGGAAGAAGGAAGTTGTGGCGGGAGCCATTTCCTATTTTGCCGTGGTCTATATCGTTATGGTCAATGCTACAATTCTTTCCGATGCCGGAATGCCTTTGCAGGCAGCTATGGTTGGAACCCTGCTGACGTCCATTGCAGGCTGTTTGCTCATGGCATTTGGCGGAAAATCACCAATTATCGTTGTACCCGGGATGGGGATTAATGCATTTTTCACGTATACACTCGTACATTCCATGAAATTAAGCTGGCAAGAAGCGCTGGCCGTTGTAACCGTTACAGGTATACTGTTTGCCATTGTTGCGTTTACGTCACTATACAAAATGATCAGCGAAGCCATTCCCAAAAATCTGCAGCATGGTATTACGGTGGGGATTGGTTTGTTCCTCACATTTATTGGTTTGCAAAAAAGTGGAATCGTTATCGCGCATCAGACGACGTTTGTCGCGATTGGTCACTTTAATGATCCGAATGTCATTACAGCCTGCGTTACACTGGTGCTGGCCTTGATTTTATTTATCCGTAATGTGCAAGGCGGACTTCTAATTAGTATTTTGGTCGGGACAGGTCTTGCCTATGTACTTGGAGCAGTGAACCCGGGTGAATCCGTATCAGCGATGGATGCGCTGCGTCAATACGGTGGCTTGTTTGGTGAATTGTCTCTAATGAAGCTGGCTGATGTCGCGTTCTGGATAGCGGTATTTTTGCTACTGTTGATTGTGGTGTTCGAAAATATCGGATTAATTACGGCTCAGACACAGATGATCGGTCGTCCTGAGCGATTCAAAGGCAGTCTGCGTGCGCTATCCATTAGTACCGTGTTGGCAGGTGTATTCGGAAGTAGTCCTCCAGTTGCGGCAGCAGAGACTACAGCTGGAATTGCCGCAGGTGGACGCACGGGATTAACTCCGCTCGTTACAGCCGTGTTATTCGGGGCTACTTTTTTCTTCATCCCGCTACTCGGTTACATTCCAGACAGTGCGATTGCACCTATTTTGATCATTATTGGTGGCCTGATGGTGCAAGGTGTGAAAGATATGGATTTTGGTGACTTCACAGAGGCCTTCCCGGCATTTCTGATCATGGTCATGATTCCATTTACATATAGCATCGTGGACGGGATGGCGTTTGGATTTATTGCCTATCCACTCGCGAAGCTGGCAGCAGGTCAAGGTAAACAGGTGCCTGTGGTCATGTATGGCATATCCATCCTCTTTTTGGCCAATTTTGTGCTGCACGGTATCTTGTAAAGTTGTGTTATACAACAAAAGGCAACGTCATGTAAGTTCATACGTATGATCTCTGGTGAGCAGATGGAGAACGGGAGGAACGGGAATGGAAGAACAGCAACAAGCAGGGCAGAAGGAACCGAAGGTAGGAAAAAAGGGATTTAAGGATTTCGTCAAGCTTATCGCTTCCACGAATCCGCCAAAACTGATTTTGATTCTTGCCCTCATCTTAACTCTGATTCAAACAACAGCCGGACTGATCGTGCCATTGATGACCAAAGGTCTGATTGATGGACTTACCACTTCGGCATTGAACAAATCTGTGATTTTGTTATTGCTTGGGGCATTTGTGATTCAGGCGATTGCCTCAGGTATTAGCATTTATATGTTAAATTACGCAGGACAACGCGTGGTCGCAACGCTTCGCACTAAGCTGTGGAACAAGGTCTTGTCGCTGAGAATGCCGTATTTCGACCGAAATCGGACAGGCGATACGATGAGCCGGATTACGAATGATACAAGTCAGATCATGACATTGATCGCAGATTATCTGGTGTCTTTTGTATCCAACATCGTTGCTGTTGTGGGTGGCGTGGCATTACTATTTTACTTGGATTGGGTGATGTCGCTCATTATTCTGAGTCTGGTGCCACTTACGCTGTTGATCCTGTTGCCGGTGGGGAAGAAAATGTACAAGATCTCCAAGAAACAGCAGGATGAGATGGCAGGTCTTACGTCCGTACTTAGCCAAGTCATCGGTGAGATCCGATTGGTAAAAGCCTATGGAACGGAGAAACAGGAATCAGAAGCAGGGGATTCCCGGATTCGTAAAATGTTCGCTTTTGGTTTGCAGGAAGCACGTATCCTCGCTCTGATCGGTCCCTTGTTTACATTTGTCATGACTGCCGTTCTAGTTGTAATTCTGGGTGTGGGGGGAATGCGCGTAGCGTCTGGACTGTTGTCGCCTGGTGAACTGGTTGCGTTCATTTTGCTGTTGTTCCAGGTCATTATGCCAATGGGACAATTCACAACACTATACTCCCGTTTACAGAAAGTTGTAGGTGCAACAGAGCGCATACAAGCTATTCTTGCTGATGAGGAAGAGCCGCATCACAGCACCAAGGTAGCTCCAAAAGGGAATGAGACAATTGCATTCCATGATGTACACTTTTCCTATGTCACAGGTGAGGAAGTGTTGCACGGAATCAATCTGACGGTACCTACACGGAAAGTGACGGCGATTGTTGGTCCAAGCGGTAGCGGTAAGTCAACACTGTTCTCTTTGATGGAGCAATTCTATATGCCCGATTCAGGCCATATTTCGTATGGCGGACAAGCGATAACGGAATATTCTTTGTCTTCTTGGCGCAGCAAGATCGGGTATGTATCTCAGGAAAGTCCACTTATGGCGGGTACGATAAAAGACAATATCATGTACGGATTGGACCGTGAGGTCACGATGGATGAGATCCGTCGAGCTGCCGAGATGGCTTATTCTGCCGACTTTATCGACAAGTTGCCACAGGGATATGAGACGGAAGTGGGCGAGAGAGGAATTAAGTTATCCGGGGGACAACGTCAGCGGATTGCTATTGCCCGTGCCTTACTGCGCAGTCCGGATATTCTCATGTTGGATGAAGCAACATCCAGTTTGGACAGTACATCAGAATACGAAGTACAGCAGGCATTGTCCAACCTGATGGAAGGCAGAACCACGATCGTAATCGCGCACCGGTTGTCTACAGTGGTGGACTCCGATCAGATTGTTGTATTGGAGCACGGACATGTTACGGGAACGGGAACTCATGCAGAATTAATTGGCAATCATCCGGTATACCGTGAATTAGCACAGAAGCAGTTTGTGGCACAGGAAGGTCAAAATTGAAATCAGAACTAGATCAATTACTGTTTTTCAAAGATAAGGTTCAAATATAGTTTTTACTTAAGACCGTTGTTCATTCGTTCAGTACGAGCGTGAGCAACGGTTTTCTTGTATGAGTTCATTCAGGTTGCTGTAGCTTTTTCCACATCAATATGATATAGTGGGTATCCTTTTGCGTCGTCAGTGATTGGCGATGCAGAGCAAAACATATTCTTAGGAGGTAACTGAAACATGTCAGACAGCTTTCAAAGTGCCTATCAAGAAGAAGAGTACAGGTTAGAGCGAACGATGGAGGAAGTGGACAGTCAGCTGGAACGACTGCAAAATATTCCGGTTTATACCGGCCACGACTTCACAGAACAAGTGCTGGAAGCTGGACGCGAAGAGCGCCGCACCGCCTTGTCCAAGAGCGCGCAGCAACCCTATTTCGGACGCTTGGATTTCGAAGAACAGGGCAGTGGTGCACGGAAACCGCTGTATATTGGCAAAATCGGCGTAGACCGCGAAGAGGTGGGAGAGCATCCGCTCGTCATCGACTGGCGTGCTCCTGTCGCCAGCCTGTTTTACTCATTTACAGGAGGCGAAGCCTCCGCTACGTATGAAGCCCCGGAAGGGCTTATTGAAGGTCTGGTGTACCTGAAACGAAACGTTGTCATTCGGCAGCGGATATTGGAACGTGTGGCGGATACATACAACCGTGACAGCGACCAGCCAGCGGTATCTGATGAATTCCTCGTTTATCGTTTGGGAGAGAACAAGGATAACAAGCTCCGTGACATCGTATCTACGATTCAGGCGGAGCAGGATCTGATTATTCGTGCGGCGAGAAACACCGCATTGATCATTCAGGGTGTGGCTGGATCCGGGAAAACAACGGTTGCCCTGCATCGGTTGGCCTTTTTGCTGTATCAGTACAAGGAGCAGGTATCTGCAGAGAAAATGGTTATTTTTGCACCCAACCACATGTTCCTGGATTACATCTCGGATGTGCTCCCGGAACTCGGAGTAGGGGACATCCAGCAGCGGACATTCCCGGATTGGGCGATGAACCTGCTGGGGCTGGAGATGCCTTTGGCGAATACGTCGGATACGCTCAACACCTGGTTCGAAACACCAGATGCACGGCCTGAATTGAATGATGATGTACCTGGACGTTACAAAGGATCGATCCGTTTCATGGAGCTTATTCGAGAGTGGCTATCGGGGATGGAAGCGGATTCCGTACCGGATATGGACTTCAGTCCATGGGATGGTAAGGTGCTTAGCAAGACGGAGATTGAGAACTGGTTCGGTGAGGAATACAAACATTATCCGCTGGCCAAACGCAAAGAACGGGTTATGGCGCGGGTTCACCGCTGGATTGAGATGGAACTTAAAAAACCGATGCCAGAAGCTGTGCGCAAAGAACGCAAGAAAAAAGCGTCTACTCGTGAGAAAGCCTATGCCAAAAAATGGCCTCAATACGAGCCGCTTACGTTATACAAACAGCTGTTTAAAGCTGCAAAGGGTGGCTCAGTGCCAGCCTCGCTCAGCGGGCTTATTCCAAAATTGGTCATGAAACAAACGGCAGCAGATCTGAAGCAGGATATCGTCCGTGAAGAGGATCTGCCTGCATTGGTATACATTCATACATTGGTTCATGATATTGAGGGTTCGGAGCGGTTCGATCATGTCGTGATCGATGAAGCGCAGGACTTTTCCCCTTTTCATGTGGCGTTATTGGATCAGTTCGTCAAAGGGCACTCCTTCACCATACTGGGTGACTTGTCCCAAGGGATTCATGAGTACCGTGGTGTTCATGCGTGGGATGAGATGAGTTCTCTGTTTCCTGAGGAACAGAATGCATACTTTGCATTGACCCGAAGTTATCGTTCAACGATGGAAATTATCGACTATGCCAATACGATTCTGGAACGTGGTGTCAAGAGCGGAATTACGGCGATTCCTGTTTTCCGTAGTGGTGATCCGGTTCGGACATTGGCTTATGGAGGCGAAGGGCGGACGGCAAGTCTGGAGCAGGCTTTGAAGGTGTTAACTGTCAAAGACTACCGAACGGTCTCCATCTTGACCCGTACACTGCATGAAGCAGAGGAACTTCATCGTGAATTACAGGCCGCAGGCTGGGATCTGAACCTGATCGACGGTGGCAAAAAGCAGTACACGGGTGGACACTCCGTTTTACCAGTTTATCTGTCCAAAGGGTTGGAGTTTGATGCCGTTATCGTGGCAGACGTAGATCAGAAGCATTATCTGCCGAATGCCGGTGATGCAAAGCTGTTGTACGTGGGTTGTACACGGGCCTTGCACGAATTGTGGCTCTTCCATGAAGGTGATTTGCCAGAATACGCGGCTGCAACACATAATCCCGACGGCGAGTCCGTAACCATTCAGGGTTGGCCAGAGCTTGGGTGAATAAAGTTTGCTATACAAGAAAAGGCATGACGTTCATGGGACAGTGTCCCATAAGCGCATGCCTTTTTCTGCTTTTGTGCAAGAATTGCTTAAACTTCCGAGAAAGAACGACGGTGGAAGTTCAGGGTTATGTTACTCTATTTCTCATTCTGGACGAGCGACGGTTCACCAGGAATATGCCAACACCAATGAGTAAACCGCCTGCCAATGCAAACCACTGAACATGTTCTCCCAGTAAAATCCAACTCGACAATACACCAAAGAATGGTGCTAGAAACAGATAGGAACTGGTTTGGGCCGGATCACTATGCTGCAGTAAATAAAACCAAAGGGAGAACTGGATGATGGAGCAAACAAGCGTTAACCAGAGCAGCACGATAATTGAGGTGGTATTCACTATAAAGTGAGGATGTTCAGTCCATACGCTCAGTAGAAGAAGCGCAGCACCTCCCGCGAGCATCTGATAGGCTGTTAAGACAAAAGTATCGTAGTCATGGCCCCAGCGTTTGATGAGCAATGTAGACACGGCAAAGGAGATCGCACCAGCGAAACCAATCCAGGTTCCAGGGCTAAAACTCATCTGCCATCCAAAGGTTAACATAATCCCCATGAAACCGAGCATAACACCGATCCACTGACTGAAGCGGTAGGTCACGCTATATAAGAGTGCACTGAGGATAATGACCAGCAACGGATTGGTAAATGTAATAATGGCCGATTCGCCAGAGGTAATCCAGTTCATGCTGTAGTAGGCGCAGCCCATCACTCCTGCGGATTGGAACAGGCCAATGAGGATTATTTTTAACCAGGACTGCCACTGGGTAGGTAATGGACGTTTGCGTAGATACCAGGCCATCAGGCTGCCTGCCAGTACATAACGTAGACCCATGAGCAGGAAAGGTGGAGCATATAACATACCGATCTTGCCGACAGGAAAAGAAGTACCCATGATTAGCGTTGTCAAAATGATCAAAATTGTATACTTCAAGGGTTGGATGGTACGGGTACCTGTGTCATGGCTGGAGTTCATAACGTCTGTCCGCTATCTACAGTAATGAGCTGCCCGGTCATGGATTGCTGTTCAAGCGCAGCACAGATCATGTGTGCGATATCCTCAGGTGAGGCAATATGCTGCAATAACACTTTTCCACCGAGACGATGCATTCGCTCCTCGTTTCCGGCCCACCATCTTGTAGCAACTGCGCCAGGGACGATAGCATTCACCCGAATGTGTGGTGAGAGTGCGTGCGCAAGGGATAAGGTCAGGCCGTGAACTGCCGCTTTGGAGACGGCGTAAGGCAGGGATGAGCCAGAACCCGTACTGCCTGCAATGCTGCCCAGATTTACGATGGAACCCCCGCCAGCCTGTCTCATACCTTCCGTCACCGCACGAGCGCAATGAAACATGCCTTTAACATTCACATCAACCAGCTCATTCCAGATGTCATCTGTAACAGACTCCAGATCGTGCATGGGGATATGATGCGTGATTCCGGCGTTATTTACAAGTGCAGTTATCGGGCCATAGGTTTCAGTAACTGTAGTGACCATTCGCCGGACATCTAGATCATTGGCAACATTAGCTTGAACGGCGAATGCATGGCCTCCCGTATCCAAAATGTGTTGAACAGTCTCGCTTGCTGCATCTTGTGAGCGGGAATAGTTGACGGCGACCAACGCTCCACGCTCAGCCAGCATTAGACTTACAGCACGGCCTATACCTGTTCCACCACCTGTGATCAGAGCAACTCTATTTTTCCAGTATGTCATGCTGAACACTCCTTATCATCATCCAGTCAGAGGACTGGTTTGGGATCTACATGAATTGTAGTCCGGTTTACACATGAAGTATAATGATTGGTAATGAAGCGGATATCATTTTGAATGATGTCAGAGTGGAGGGACCATGGAGAGCGGGGATCTTAGAATATTTCAGTGTGTTGCACAGGAAGGGAATCTGACCAAAGCTGCTGTTAAACTGGGGTATGTTCAATCCAACGTAACGGCACGCATCAGGCATCTGGAAGCAGAAGTGGGTACAACGTTGTTCATTCGTCATAACCGAGGCATGACGTTATCTCCGGCAGGAGAAATGTTGCTGACCTATGCGGATAAAATTATTGGTTTGCTGAATGATGCTTCCAAGGCGCTTCGGGCGACGAGCACACCATCGGGTCCAATGCGAATAGGGTCTACGCAAACCGCAGCGGCCGTGCGAAGACC
>Ga0209437_100706_pt1 | contig 17366 bp, 19 predicted proteins | sample AraplaL_Cvi_mTSA_FD_184266 | JGI IMG/M metagenome (GOLD analysis project Ga0209437, IMG submission 184266) | Arabidopsis root microbial communities from the University of North Carolina, USA - plate scrape CL_Cvi_mTSA (SPAdes) (version 2) | ecosystem: Host-associated > Plants > Roots > Endosphere...
GAAGTAGACAATGTAGCAACCAGCCCGATATGGGAAGTTGCCCCGGCGAGTGCGGACAGAAGCGTCAGAGGTTCAAAACGATTGAGAAAATGAGGATTGGACTTCTCGTTGATGAAGAGGCCATCTGCAATAAAGAGCAGATCGAACTTCCCTTTTTCCGCGATACGCACCTGCTTCTTGTAGAACTCCAGACTAACGCTCGCGTTAATGGGAATATCCGGGTGACGCCAAAAGGAAATGCTGTTACCCACTCCGTTCAGATTGGCTCCCAATTTCAATTGTCGTTGCGACATATATATCCCTCCCTAAGTTGTGGTGATGACCATTCCGTTCGAATATCCTTTTATCTCTGAAAGTTGTTGCGTCGTTTTGTTATTTCTTTATGCCGTTTCCGCCAGCTTCTGATGTTGCCATGCTTAATCCCGGTGCATCCGCCGGTTTCACATCACTTACCCGGACTGCCCAAGCCGCTCCCAGCAACACAATCCCTGTGAAGAGAAAAATAAACGGAATGCCGATCCATCCACCCAGAAAACCACCGATTAACGGTCCGAGTACAATACCGAACTGACTCGCCGTCTGACTCAGACTGACAGCCCTCCCACGAAAGTCGTGATCAGCATACTTGATGATCAGCGCATTAAGAGCCGGATAAACCGCGGCAAAGAACAGACCATAGACAAATCGTAGGCTGCCAAAATAAATCAGATTCGTTGCTGTCATTTGCAGCAGGCTGCCAATTCCACCGCCGATCAGACCGATAAACAGCGTTTTCTCGTATCCGATCCTGCCACCAATCTTCCCCCATCGGGGTCCCATAATGACGGTAGCCACACCAATCGCCGAGAAGACAATGCCCGCACTAAGTGTTGCACTGCCAACATCTCCCCCAATCTGGACGACATAGAGCGTTAGCACCGGTTCGATGATAAGCACGGAGGTCGAGACTAGGAGAATCAAACCGTAGATTCGCATCAAGCCGGACGTGGAAGCTGCTCTTTTCAAATCCCCCATGATCTTCGTTGGAACGATTGTACGAGCTTGTCGTGACTCCTTAACACCGAGGACCATCAGAGCCGCGATCAATGTAATGACAGCCGATGCAATGAAACACCCCCGCAGTCCAATCCAGTGACTCAACACACCACCGGCAAGAGGACCAAGAATTCCGCCCGCAGCACTGGCCGTGGAGATCACCCCAAGTGCGTAACCCACATGTTTCTCCGGAGTATTGGTGCCGATCAGTGTAATCGAGGCGGGATGAAAACCAGCCATGAGACCCTGAAAGACCCTCACTGCGATAAACGTATATGGATCGTAAACAAAGAAGTTAGCCAGATGTGCAATGCCTAGCCCAACTCCTGAACGAACCAGCATCAGTTTACTGCCATATCGATCAGCCAGGGATCCCCAGAAGGGTGCGCATAATCCACTGATCAGAAAGCTGATGGAGATCGAAATACCGGACCAAGCTTCCAGACCACTCTGGATACCGAGATCATTTTGAAGGAATATAGGAAAGAACGGAACGGACAGCGAGTACGCCATATGATTGAAAAACAAGCCGAACCACAGAATATACAGATTTCGCTTCCATTGTGGCATCATGGCATTCTCCATACTATATAATTCCTATATAAAAAGTAGGTTATTATCCATATTAGGGTACCGTCATCGGAAAGTATAATAGAAAAGTTCAATAGACCCATTCAACAATTAAATGAATGGGTCTGTTAGATAAGTTGTAATCCCCAGATTCTTTTCTGTCCTCTCCGTTTCTGTGTAAATGAATAGTTCAACTTATACAGATGTACAGTAAAAATTACTGCAATTGAACCGACATAAATACATCGATCTCATCTTCACTATCCAATATAAATCCAAATCGTTCATACAATCGCCGAGCAGGACTTCCCTGCAAAACATTTAAAACAACCTGTTTCCCCTGAACTTCATCCTGTTCCAGCAGCAATTTCAGCACCCGAGTTCCTATTCTCTGACCCTGATAATCGGGATGTATGTAGAAATGTTCCAATAGATATACCTCAGCCTTGGGCTTCAAGGCGACACAACCTACCAATGAACCCTCCACTTCAATAATCCGCGTATGGACAGGGTCGAAGGTATTTCGGAAACGTTCACGCACTTTCACATCATCGTACCTTCCCAACCTGGTTAGATCATCGTATAATACCAACGCCCGTAAATCAGCGAGTTGCTCTTGGTCTGCCTGCACAGCTTGACGCATTATTATTTGGTTCATAGATTGGATTCCTTTCCATTGAAGACACGCTAAATTTTGAATGTCTTATCGCACGATAGGGATAGACACTCAAAATCATACCTTTGGCAGCTGACTTGAGCAACATCGGATTTTAGAATGTATTATATTTTTCAAACTTCATTAACTCCTCAAAAAATAAAAAAAAGCCCAAAAAGGACAGTGCAGTCTTGCTTATACAAATAAGCGAATCCGCAGTCGTCCCTTCCGGGATGTACATTATTTAATAGAACTACGAAGCATGTGAAACTTGTGCCGCATGTTGCAATGCTTCCAGACCCAATGCGAGCGCACCACATAGACCTGCATGTTGGCCTAATCCGGGCTGGACGATATATTGGTCAATATGTTGCGTGATTGGAGCAGCATTCACGTAACCATTGAGATTCCGTACAACCCTCTCCCGGATCAGAGGAAACAGATGATCTTGCTGCATCACACCGCCACCCAAGATGATCTTCTGCGGCGAATGAAGCAGGATGGCCGTGGTGATCGACTCCGCAATGTAAAAGGATTCGATCTCCCACGCCGGATGATCTTCCGGCAGTTCACCACCAGGGATCTGCCATCGAGCTTCAATGGCTGGCCCTGCTGCCATTCCCTCCAGGCAATCGCCATGATACGGGCATAAACCATTAAAGTGATCTTCTGGATGGCGTCTTGTGCGAATATGTCCACCCTCGGGGTGTAACAATCCATGCACTCGTTGGCCCCCTGCCACAAGTCCGACACCAACGCCTGTGCCAATCGTGTAATATACACAGTTGTCCAGTCCTTGCGCTGCTCCCCACGTCACTTCACCCAGCGCGGCAGCATTCACATCCGTATCCCATCCGATAGGAATCGGAAATTCATGCTTCAAGGTTCCAACCACATTGCAGTTCCCCCACCCTGGCTTAGGTGTTGTTGTAATATAACCATAGGTCGGACTATCCGGTTGCAGATCAATCGGACCAAAGGAGCCAATCCCAATGGCTTCCACACCTTTATCCCTGAAATAGTCGATTACCTTGGCCAGAGTTGTCTCAGGGTGTTCTGTTGGAATGCTGATCCGATCTTCTATGTGTCCATGCTCATTCCCTACACCACATACAAACTTCGTTCCGCCCGCTTCTATGGCTCCAATACGCATCGTTCTGCACTCCTTCCCTTCATTACAATTAACCTTTAGCCTTGGGCGATGATATCTCATAGATATGAAGTGAAGAGAATACCATATCAGTATTTTCGGCATGAGCAAAGATGCCCTTGGAATCCACATCGGGATAGATCAGATCCGTAATAACGGCCTGACCATCATTTGCAAATACCTCCACAGAAGATTGATCTACAAAGATACGCAAACTTTGATTTCCATTCACTTCTTTTAATTCAGCTGTATGACGGCTCAGGAAAAGTTCATGAAAATTGCCAATGCCCGATCGACTACGATCAACGTACACTTCACTTCGGATCGAGTCTACACCAACGACCGTCTCGTGATCTGCGCCGTTTCTTAGCGCAAAATGGAACGACTGATCCTGAGCCCACTCTGCATGGATCTCATAGTTCACTAGTTGCAAAGCGTTCAACTGCTCACTTACTTGCTGAATCGAAGCATCCTGTAGGGACAATACTGGCGTACGGGCTTGCTCAAGTTCACGTGCAGGACGTTGAATCAATATAACTTCTCCCGCTCTTGTCTCCAGTGTCAACTCCCGGGCAATGGTCATTGCTCCACGGTAATTATTGGTTGGCGTCTGGTTAGCATACATCCAGTTGCTCATCCAGCCGATAATGAGGCGTCTTCCATCTTCCTCAGGAACGTCAGACCAACTAACTCCTGCGTAGTTATCCCGACCATAATCAATCCAGCGAACCGTATGGGATGCCTCGTCTGGGACAAATGTAGTTCCATCAAAATCTCCGGTAAAATATTGTGTTCTGGAGCCTTCAATAAAAGCAGGATCTGCACCGATGCTAACGAGCATCACCCATTTCTCCTGCCCTGAATCTCCATCCACTGCAAGCGGGAACAGGTCGGGGCATTCCCACACGCCATCGTGTGAACCAATCCCGGCGCCAAATTCACTTCCTAACGTCCAATCCTTCAGATTGGGAGAACGATACAGACATACCGTTTGACCACAAGCGATAATCATAATCCACTCTTTGGTCTGCTCATGCCAGAACACTTTGGGATCACGGAAATCAACAAAGGACTCATTCTTCAATACCGGATTACCCTCGTACTTGGTCCAGGTTCTGCCGCTGTCTTTGCTATACGCCAGACTCTGGGTTTGTATGGCATCTTGGTTTTTAACTTCAAGATGATGGGTGAAAATAGCAACCAGTCCTGGCTCACCCTCAAAGAATCCAGTCGTATTCTTCCAATCCACTACGGCGCTTCCCGAGAATATAGTGCCGTTCTCATCGGGGAGTAAGGCTATCGGAAGTTCCTCCCAGGAGATCAGATCCCTGCTCACTGCATGGCCCCAGTGCATGGGGCCCCATGTGGTTCCATGTGGGTGATGCTGATAGAACAAATGATACTCTCCATTGAAAAACACCATGCCGTTAGGGTCGTTCATCCACTTCTCTTTCGGTGAAAAGTGGTATTCATTTCGGTAATCTTGTTGTTGAATCGTCGACATTATGGTTTCTCCTCCGTACTTTTCTTTATTGGTTATTACGGTCATATCCCGCTTGTTTAATCTGCAGCCATTCTTGCAATCCAAGGCGATCCAGCTCTTTCAGATAAGCATCCCATTCCTGATCTACTTTCCCGTTCTGATACCATTCTGTACGCAGACGCAGCACATAGGCGAACAAATCAGTCTCAATGGTGGAAAGGCGGTCGAGTTCATCGATTGAGAAGAACACGCTTGGATAGACGTTATCTGCTTTCATGTGTGGAACCATATATTTATCGAGCAGTTCCATACGCCATGCAGCATCTTCCGGTTTGGTGGTGTATTTGTCATAATAACTGTCGAGAATGGCCAATGGTCCCGCGATACTTGTCTTTTGTCTGAGTTCCACAGGTGCAGAGCCTTCCAGCGGAAGATGCTTCAACATGCCCTTGGCTTCATCGAATTCAAATATATTTTGCTGACTCTCGTCTCCATACGTTCCCCAGTTGTTCTGCACAGATTGGAGCGGATCGTACAATTGGTCTACCCACTTTGCTGTGGATTCCAAATTTTTATTGCTGCTGGTAATGACCATGCGACCACGATCAAGACCGATGCCATTCGTTCTTGTAACATTAATCTCTCCATCAGGTCCGGCAATTGGAGGCAGAACATCATACGTATCATTCATGCCTGTAATGTTGGCTTTATCCCATGTGAAGTACATACCGTACTTGTTGTCCTTGCCCTTTGCCAGATACGTGTTCCAATCCTGCTGATACGATTCAACATCGATGAGACCTTCCTGAACCAGTTCGTGAATGTACTTAACTGCTTCCTTGTAACCTGCATCGGCTGCTGTGAAGACTACTTTCCCTTCATTCGTTACTACGGTATGATCCCAGTTCTCTCCGAGTCCAAATGCGGCAAAGAGAAATGTCAGATCTTCTCCGCCTGGCTTGTTAATAAAAGACAGTGGAATTTCGTCAGCCTTGCCGTTGCCGTTGGGATCTTGGGTTTTGAACGCGATCAGCACTTCTTTCAACTCTTCGGTTGTCGTTGGCATCTTCAGTCCGAGCTTGTTCAGCCATTCCACATTAATCCAGGGCAAGTTATCCACTGCCTGAATTCGTTGTTTGCCACTTCCGAGTTCTTCAATCCATGGAAATGAATAGATATGTCCGTCCGGAGCTGTAATCATGCTCTTGTATTCAGGAGCTTCCTCCAGCACCTTTTTCAGATTGGGCATGTGTTGTTCAATCATGTCTTCAAGTGGAATGATCGCCCCGTCCTTCGCCAGTTTCAGGAGATCATAATCCCCATAACCTGCATCAAAAATGGCATCCGGCAAATCACCGCTGGCGACTGCCAGATTTCTTTTTTCTGCAAACACATCACTCGTATAGTTCTTCCAGTTGATATGCACATTGGTTTTCTCTTCGAGTCGCTTGTTAATCAGCTTGTCGTTTGGATCAGCGGGAGCCAGCGGAGAGCTCTGTGTGATAAAATTCAATGTCACCTTGCCATCAGGTGATTGCGCCTCACTTGCTGCGCCTCCTCCACCCCCGCCACAGGCGGTTAGAAAGAGCATTGCAGATAACATGGAAATGGATGCCGTTGTAACGGCTTTTCTGGACTTGTTCACTTTTTTCATAATAATGACCTCCATGAGTTGGATTGGATCAACTTACTGTATCGCAGGCTGTTCACTATTTGAGGGAACCGACCATGACACCTTTTTCGAAGTACTTCTGGAAGAACGGGTACATGATGATGAGGGGCAGACTCGAAATGACAATGGCTGAATATTTAATCATCTCAGAGAGCCTTTTCAGTTCCGCCATCGCGAGTTGGTCACTGATCATGCCTGGTGCAGCCTGATTCTGAATCAGAATGGAGCGCAGGACGAGCTGTAACGGATGGAGATTCGGATTATCCAGATAGATCATTGCATCAAAGTAGGAATTCCATTGCCCAACGAACGCATAGAGGGCGAGTACAAATATGATGGGCTTCGACAACGGAATGACGATCTGGAAGAAAATCTTCATCTCGGAAGCGCCATCCACATTCGCTGCTTCTTTCAGTTCCCGAGGGACTCCTTTGAAGAAGGTTCTGGACAGGATGATGTTCCAAACGTTAACGGCTCCAGGAATAATGATTGCCCACACCGTATCCAGCATGCCGAGATTACGTATGAGTAGATAAGTAGGGATTAATCCCCCGCCGAAAAACATCGTAATGATAAAGATAATCATGAAAAAACCACGTCCCGCGAGCCTTTCATCCGACAATGCATAACCTGCAAATATGGATACGGTCACAGTGATCAGTGCAAAAGAAACCGAGTACAATACCGCATTTGCAAACCCCCGGATCATGGCTGGATTAGACAAAATCATCTGATAACCGTCCAGACTCCAATCCGATACATTGAAGGACAGTCCACGATTCAATAGCACCGTGGGGTCCATGAATGAGGCGATAACAATATAAATCAGGGGAACAACCACAACCAGTACAGCACAGGTGAGAAAGATGGCATTAAGTGTGAGGATCAATCGATCCATTCCCGTGTGTTTAACAACCATGGATAATACTCCTTTCCTAATAGAGGCCTTCGCCTTCATTCAATTTCTTCACAATCAGATTCACCGTCACCAGCAAAATCACATTGATAACCGAGTTGAACAATCCCACAGCCGCAGAATAAGCATAGTCTCCAGACTGCAACCCCACTTTGTAGACATACGTGGCAATGATCTCGGAGGAAGGCAGGTTCATGGATGTCTGCATCAGATAGGCTTTCTCAAATCCAATGGACATAATCCCGCCAGCTGCAAGGATAAAGACGATGGCCATAATCGGGCGAATCGTTGGAAGATCAATGTGGCGGATACGTTGAAGAAGATTCGCTCCATCCAGATTGGCCGCATTGTGAAGTTCTGGATCAACATTAGCCAAAGCCGCAACGTATATGATGGAAGCCCAACCGGCTCCGGTCCAGATATCGGACAAAATGTAGATCCAGCGGAAATATTCCGGTTCAGACATGAACATGATCGGCTGACCTGTAATCCATGTGGCTAATTGATTAATTGGGCCTGTCGGTGAGAGGAAGATGAACAACATACCCACCACGACAACAACCGAGATGAAATTAGGTGCATACAGAAACAACTGGATATTTTTCTTCACGCCAGCTTTGCGTACCTGATTCAGCATGAGTGCCAGTAAAATGGGCACCGGGAAACTGAATATCAATCCCAAAAAGCTGAGTTTAAGCGTATTCATTAAAATGATATCGAAATTGGGTGAAGCTATAAATTTCTCAAAATGCTTCAGTCCTACCCAATCACTTCCCATGATGCCTTTGATCGGACTGAAATCCTTAAACGCAATGATGGCTCCGTACATCGGAATGTACTTGAAGATAAGAGTCAAAATTAAGGCTGGTGCAAGCAACATATATAAAAAGTAATTTTTTTTGAGCTGCTGCAACCTATGACCGCTTGTCGTCCTCACTTTCAGTACCCTTCCTTCGCCCTTTTTGCTGTCGGCTATGTTATCCAACACGATACCCCCGTTCATTCTAGAAGTTGACAATTGTTTTCGGTAAGGGCTTTCAACATTTACAATTGCCTATTTAATAATTTACAATTTATCAGGTTTCAACGGATTTAGTCAATACGTTTTGTAAAAAATATTTGTGCATTTGATTATTTCATCTTTGCATTAATGTAACTAAATCGCACTGAAATTGCATATAATTCGCACTGAATCGGTGATACAAACATAGATATTTCTTTATCACCGCTGATATTCATCCAATCACATTACACTTGTAACAAAAATTTTGGAATAATCATGTAAATGAGATGTATGTTTCGAATTGTAAACAAAATTGTGCATTTGTAAAGTAAAGATTGCTATTTGTCCCGTTCTATTATACATTTGACTTAGAGAAGAATATGGATGACTATTGATTAGTAGAGGTGAAGCATGAGATGGCAAAGGAAAAAGTCACGATACAAGACATCGCTGATGCTTTGGGGATCTCCAGGAATACGGCTTCCAAAGCATTGAACGATAGCGGAAACATCCCGGATGAGACTAGAAACCGTGTAATTAAAAAAGCAATTGAACTTAAATATAAACAGTTCGCCTATATGGAAAATGAGCTTGTTCTAACCAAGGCCCCGGGCAATATCGCCTTGTTAACTGAAAACCTGCCTAATACATCTCACTTTGGTTCGTTGTTAATCAGCGGTTTGGAGAAAAGAATCAGTGCGGAGGGATACAATCTCTCGATTCATATCGTGCGTGAAGAAGATCAAGATGCGCTTACACTTCCCAACAATTTTGATATTGCCAAAGTAGACGGCATTATTTGCATTGAATTATTTGATCTGGAATACACGCAGCTGATTACCGATCTGGGCATCCCCACGATCTTTATCGATTGCGCTTCCAACATATGTTATCCCGAATTTCAAGCAGATTTGCTCCTTATGGAGAATGAACACAGCATCTATCAGATAACCACAAAATTAATTGAGAGCGGCTACACAAGTATCGGATTCGTTGGAGATTACAATCACTGCAAGAGCTTTAATGAACGATGGGTTGGATATCACCGGGCTATGCTCGAATCGGGGTTGCAGGTAGACCTATCTCATTGCATTGTAGATAATGATCGCCTATGCTTCTCCAAGCCAGGATGGTTGAACCAGCGGGTCGCAGAGCTGACTTCCTTACCTTCCGCTTACGTATGCGCTAATGATTTTTTAGCAGTCGATCTGATTAGGGCTTTGAAAGCCAGAAATGTCGCTGTACCACAGGATGTTGCGATATGCGGATTCGATAATGCCCCCCAATCCCGAATTATTGAGCCTGCATTAACGACAGTTCATATTTACAGCAATGAGATGGGCATCAAGGCTGCGGAGATGCTGTTATCCCGGATTAATAGCCCGACACAGCCGTATCAGGTCTCCCATATTGTAACCAATCCCATCATCAGGGAGTCTACGCCAGCAATCATGGCCGATCCTTCTCAGATGGTTCATAGTTCTGCAAAATAAAAAAAACGTATGTCTCACGAGTAACAGCTCGTGAAGCATACGTTTTTTTGTGGTTTCGACTTGGCTGGATGGAAACTCTATCCTATCCAGCGCGGCCTAGAATAGAAATCATCTCGCGATTAGATTTCTTTCAAGATGCCTTTTACCAAACCAATAAAGGTTGTTTTCACTTGGGCAGCCACTTCAATGACTTCGTCATGACTTAACGGCTGATCCAGAATGCCACAGGCCATATTGGTCAGACAGGAGATGCCCAGTACCTTCATACCGCCATGGATGGCAACGATGGCTTCAGGTACCGTAGACATCCCCACTGCATCCGCACCCATCGTACGAATCATGCGAATCTCTGCTGGTGTCTCATATGCCGGACCACTCCACCATGCATAGACACCTTGCTGCAGACCAACATTTTGCTCTTCTGCAACCTTAAGCGCAATGCTGCGAAGCTCGCGATTGTATACCTGTGATACGTCCGGGAAGCGCACACCCAGTTCAGCATTATTCGGTCCCATCAACGGGTTGTTGCCCACCAAGTTAATATGATCTGTAATCAGCATCAGTTGTCCCGGCTCAAAGCTTGTGTTGATGGCTCCGCAGGCATTGGTGATAAGCAACTGCTCGACACCCAGCGCCTTCATGATGCGAACAGGGAAAGTCACTTCATCCAATGTAAACCCTTCATAGTAATGAAGGCGGCCTTTCATCGCTACAACCGTTTTGCCCATCAGTTCACCAATAACCAATTCATTGGCATGACCGATTGCCTCGGATTGTGCAAAATAAGGAATTTCTGTGTAAGGAATAACCGTCGCATTTTCAATCTCGTCCGCGAGCGCTCCCAGCCCCGAACCCAGAATCATGCCTATGGCCGGTTTGGAATGGATTCGGTTTAATATGTAATCTCTTGCTTCCTGAATATGTTCGGATTGATGCATAATGATATCCTCCTGATGATCTCAATTGAGTTAATGAGGTCTTACTTATCAAGTGTAATGAACAATGGTCCTGATGTAAATGGAAGCTGTTCTATCTGCAATAAAAAAACGAGTCTGTGCTCCAGAATCGCGTAAACCCTTGGTCATATCCTATTCCAATGTATATTTGTTTCTACTTTTCATGTAATCGATTGTCATGATCAGCAACAGCATGAATGTAGCAAACATCAGCGGTTTGGCAAAAGTGCCCTCTTCAAAGGTATAATAACTAAATGTAAAGTTCCCGGCAAAAGTAATTAAATAGTTGCGGATGTAATCCATCTTCTCATCTCATTTCAGGACAGAATTTGGTCGCCATTTCTTACCTTACCCTATCATATATTTCCATATAGAACCATATTTTGATTTAGCTACGAATATGGTGTTCAATCACGCACGAGATAGCCTTACTGTATAATCAGCAAAAAATCGGCCACATCGTGACCGATTCTCTCCACTTACCTGATGTTCAGGACATAGGATTAATGATGCGCCAAAATGATTCCTTAGGCTGCAACTGTTGATCAAAAACAAAGGGCCAATTTTTGCGTCCGCGAACCGGGAAGTGGTCTAACCAAGTATAATTGTCGGCCACTCCCCAGAACGTCACCGAAGTAATGGATGATTTATATTCCCGGAACAGATCGAAGATTTCTTCATATCGACGCTCCTGTAGCTCAGCCATCTCCGAAGTTGGTGCAGTAAGATCGGTTCGACGATCCTCATAACGGAACACCGACATATCCAGCTCAGTAACATGCAACTGTACATCGAGTGAAGCATAACGCTCAATAGCCATTCGGATCTCCTCAATCGAAGGACCATGAATATTCCAATGTCCCTGCATGCCTATTCCATGTACAGGCGCTCCCTTGTCCAGCAAAGACCGAACCAGATTGTATATCTTCTCCCGTTTGACCGGATCGGTCTCATTGTAGTCATTATAGAAAAGAAGCGCATTGGGATCTGCTTCATGAGCCATACTGAATGCTTGCAGCAGGTAGTCTTCTCCCAAAATCTCTAGCCACTTCGTATCCCGCATGAATAGGTCAGTCTTATCTTCAACAGCTTCATTGACGACATCCCACGCATATATATGCCCCTTATACCGACCTACTACCGTATCGATATGTTGCTTCAAGCGAGATAATAACAATTCTCTGGAAGCGGGAGCACCGGAGCTATCCTCAAAGACCCATTTCGATGTCTGATTGTGCCAAACAAGGGTGTGTCCGCGAACCCCAATTCCTTGTGCAACAGCAAAATCAATAATTTTATCTGCCGCCTCAAATGTATAACGTTCCTCTTCCGGGTGAATTTCTTCGAATTTCATCTGATTTTCAGCCGTGATGCTATTGAAGTGTTTTGCGATAAATTCCCCTTCGGACTGCAACATGCCTGTATGTACAGCAGCACCTATTTTGAACTTGTTGGCATAAGCAGCATGTAATGATGGAATTTCCGTCGGCATTTACAATTCCCCCTACCCATTTTTATCCATCATATCTTTTGTTGAATACGCTTACAATGAACAAATTATACTTCTTCCCCCTCATATTTAACTATTTATGAATACTGGGCTTGTTCGCAAAACAAAAACACCTCCACGTTCGTTCCCGCTGCTCATCGCAACAGAACATTTCTTCGAAGGTGCTTTGTGATCGTGATGTTATTTAAATTCAACTGCTATACGAAGATAGTATGAAGCGTTACAGCTTGTCCACCTGTAATAAGGTCACCTGTTTCACTGTACATGCCGGGTTAATTTGCTCCTCGGACAGAATGTTCAGCTTGATGAGGCTTTTCAGCTTATGGCTGTCGACCTTGGACAACAATCGCCAGATGTCCGGGTCTGGAAGAGAAGCATACAGCTTCTGATCATCGTATTCCTTCCGGTTCTGCAGCACTGTTTTCACGGTGTAACCACCAACCTGCGTCTCATAGACCCCTTGTTCTGCACAATACGCGACAATCTCATCTCGTAGTACAGACAACTGCTGCTCAATATCTTTTTGCTGCTGCTTCAGGTCAAAGTAGGTTTGTACTTTCTGCTCCATATCGATCACGCTCCTCTATTAACATAGGTATGCGAGGATCGCTAATTTAGGACAGGGGCTGTTTATTTTATTCACACAAATGCGGTCTTACTCTCATTCAATCGTATACTGTCGTCATTGATATTCCGTGACTATGATTACAGCAGGTGTTCATTCAAATATGGATTATGCACAGCCATGCTGTGAACCCTTTCCATTACATCTGGCCCCATGGGTACATGCCCAACGCGCCTTAACAGAATCCAGCGCAGGCATGCTATGGCTTCAAAGACCCGCCCTTCTTCCTGCGTATACGTGTAACTTGCAGAACATGCAAATGCAGCCCCATACATCTCGCCGTAACTTACCCCATTATAGATGGTGATAAGAAAAACAGACCATGCCATATCGTACCTTGGATCACCGTATTGCCCATTGGTCCAATCGATAATGGTGTAGTGGTCGTCCATTTCAAGAATGTTTCCCAGATTATAATCGCCATGAATCAGACATTCCTGTCTGATCTGGACATGCTGGGTCAAGTTTGCTAGAAGATCATTTATATCTCCATGCGACTCAATCTGAGGAAAAAAGTATTCAACAAAATCGTACCTGGATATGTATGCTTCATCTTCTCCAGCACCCATTCTATTCACCGGATAACGATGAACCTCCATTAATCGCTCAGCCAAATGCGTGAGTTTAGTTTGTGTTAATTGGGTAACCGACTCTCCATCATAGCTCGTTAACAGCACCTGATTCTGTTGGTCGTCTAATCCCCAACCGCAGGGCTGAGAAACACCAATTCCACTTTGATAGAGCTTGGATAATAATCGATATTGTTTGGCGATATCCGGCTTGGAATCCTTGTCCCAGACCTTCAATACGTACCGTTGCTCACCCATTTCAATTCTCATTACACTAGCTTCCAGTCCAGGTGACAAGGGAATGATCTGAAGCTCCTGTTCAATCACCTGCTGGACACGATCATCCAGTTGTATCCAATCTATCTGGCTGAGTCCGGTAATCATCGTTCCCTCCACCCTTCCATTTCCTGCAATATCTCCATTTAGTCAGGTAGAATAAGTCCTTTGCCAATGACATTGGCGGATACCGGCTGCTTGCCCAATTCTCTGGCCCATACCGATAGCTGTCCCATATGGTGAATCTCATGGGCGATCACATGTCGCATGACTTCTCCCCATGAATCTGTAGCGACATTGCCACCTGAGCGATGATCAATATAAGCTCGTTTTTCCATACTCGGCTCCCATGCTGTAACAAATGCCTCCACATCCGGACCTAACTTGCGATCGAATCGTCTTACTGCCTCAAGATTCTGATAGTTTGCAAAATCTTCCGCAACATCCGGTTTGCCCTGAAGCAACTGAAGCCAGCTCCACTCTACATCAATGATATGAAACAACGTTTGTAATATGTTACCTACTCCGCCCGTACGAGGCCGAAGCAATTCTTCAAGCGGTACATCTTCACACCAGGCATACCATTGCTCACGCACGATCCAGTTGTAACGAAAGAAAGTTTCCATTGGTATATTCCCCTTTTCATTTGTGCTTTCAGAGAGATTTGATCAATTCTGTATTTGCAAAGGTATCAGTAGAATGTTCAAGATCACCATAAATTCCGCTGATCTGATTGAATCCGGATTTGATCCAGAAGCGTAATGCAGGCCAATTTTTGAGCGCCACGTTAATTCGAATTTCCTTGTAACTTAGCTCGGAAAGGTGACGCGTCAACGCCTGAATTAATTCTTGTCCATATCCCTGCTTCTGGATCTCGCTCTGGATATATAGAAATTCAAGATAGATTGAATCCTCGGAGGGATACCCATGGTACACACTTAACAAACCAATATAGCGGTCATCCTCATTCGTGCGAATGGATTGAATTCGATAATTCTCCAGCCTGCCTCCCGGCGGAAGGTGGCCTCCTTCAAAACATTTTTTCACATAGTTCCGATCATGCTCTTGTCCATCCCATTGATGTAAGTACCGACTAGTCTCATATATGGACTGGAGTTCAGGAATATCAGACTCTTTCACGTCCGAAATAATGAGCCTGTCTGAGTTCCATTCTACTGGAAGTTGTTTCATCGTCATCACTCCATCTTTACGTTCTAGTGAATTTCTTTTTTATATACAAGATTACATGAATACCTGCATAAATAAACAGGACATTGAACAAATATAGAAGTACATTTAAAGAGATGCCAGATATAAACCAGATTGTTCCGTCCGAGTTGGCATCATGATAATCCGTAAAGAATCGGATCGGGAAACCATACTCTGTTCGGAGCGGTCCATCATCTGTATATAAAGTTCCAGGAATACATATGACGGCTAATACAGCAAGCCAGGCTGATAGATTCATTATTCTTTTGTTAATCGCCAATACCTCTCCTCCTGACGAATCCATTTAATTCAACTCTTTCTGCTTCGCATCTTTAACCAAACTTCCAATCCCATATCAATCAGTACAAATAGAATAGCAGCAAGGACGCCAAATAAGGTCAGAACTAACGTCTCTTTGATATTCAGTATTTCTTCCCCTGCCCCCATGAGCACATAATAGATATACATACCTAAAACTCCAGCACATGCATAACCTAATATCCTTGTACTTAGATACAACACATGATTAACGAATTGTATTCGGCTGAGCAGATCGTCCAGCAATATCGATAAAGGCAGCCCGATCAATAGGATCAGCGGAGTCGCGTATACCAGATAAATAATAATGTAAAAATCAAAACTGTATAATTCATTCATTGATATGAGACTTGCAGCCAAAGTAAAACAAATGATGGTTAGAACGGTTGTTATCAGCTTTCTTCCCATGCTCATGTGATCACTCCAATAGAGTTACCTCTATTCATTGGATGTGCTCATGCATCAGATTTTGCCGGTTGCCATCCAATTTCTTGAGACCAAATATGTGCTTTCTGTAATATGCTCCACACCGTCGGTCCTTTTCCTTCAACATACTTGGGACGCTGATCTTTATACAATGACATGAGTCTGTGCTTTTCTTCCGCATATTTCAAACAATCTTCTGGATGCTCCCTTAGATAGTCTCTGAACAGCAAAGTCATCTGCTCGGAGAAACTGCCTGCCTGTCTAACGTGTATATGTTTCCTTCTGTTTCCGGGTTCTTCACGAAAGTAACGTTTAGTCTGATCTGGATTATCTGCTCTGAATACAAATCCGACGGTTTCGATCTCACGCTTGTAGTCCAACAGATTCTCATAATTAGAAACAGATAGTTGTATATCGATAATAGGTTTAGCGTCCATTCCGACAATGGAAGTGGACCCAACATGATCGATCCGCACAGCCTTTTCTCCTAATGCTGCTCTTAATTTCGAACCCGTTTCCAGAAACAAATCACGCCATGCCGGATCATATTTTGCGATTCTCCATTGATCCTCCATACAACTCCTCCTTTGTTATTCAATCAAGCTATATAATTAAATAACACGTTCTTTCAACCTTTTGTTACAGTTAGATTATTTAGTGATGCCATATAGATAATATTTGGTTTCTCATAAATCAAAAAAAAGAGAAGGACCCTTAGTCCTCCCCTTAACTTCTCAATGATACTCACACTTGAAATTTGTAAACTCGGCCACAGTATCTTCACCTGTCGCGTACAAACCAATAAGTACGCCTGTGAAACCTCCAGCCACCTCCGAGGATAGGTATCTCGTCTGTGCCGTGCCTAGCAGAATCTCTTCATCCTCTGCTTGAAACAAGAAGCTGTAGCGTTCCTGACTTGAGCGGATCAACAGCGTTGCATGCTGTTTATTTCCCAGATCCACTTCATGTTCAATCGATTTGATATCCCCGATATTCAGACGCTCGATCACCTTATAGCCATCCTGCTCCTGACGAATAGCCACTTCATAATGATGATTTTCATCCATATAGATGGTGATACCGGCTTCTCCACTTGTCAGACTAACATCGACTGAGATGGTGGCATTAAAGTCTTTCTGACGTAGCCCGATGAACGTCGGAGATGCTGGAACGTCCAGCGTTACATCGGTCCCTGTTAGCGTAAGCTTGTCTGATTCAAGCTGATAATGCTCTGTATTCGGATGACGAAGGTAACACCAGTCGAGGTTCCAGTTTGTATTTTCAAACGTATAATGCTTCTTATCCTGCTGGATCACCGTTTCAGGAATACGATTAGTCTCAAAACTCGTCAGTGTCGTGCCTTCATGCCCGGCTGTAAACCATCCGTCTTCATCAAATGTAATTGGCGTCAGGAACACCTCACGGCCCAGATGATGGTACGTAGCCCATCTGCCAATCTGTCGGAATCCCAGGTGAAAGAGCCACCAGTTCCCCCGATCA
>Ga0209437_100707_pt1 | contig 17348 bp, 14 predicted proteins | sample AraplaL_Cvi_mTSA_FD_184266 | JGI IMG/M metagenome (GOLD analysis project Ga0209437, IMG submission 184266) | Arabidopsis root microbial communities from the University of North Carolina, USA - plate scrape CL_Cvi_mTSA (SPAdes) (version 2) | ecosystem: Host-associated > Plants > Roots > Endosphere...
CGTGTATCCGGGCAGTTCGCACTGCTTCATGATCGCGGCCTTGCGGGCGGGGTCTTCAGGCAAGTTGAAACCCACCACGTAATAGGTCAGGACGGGTTGCGCAATCCGGTTATCTCCAGACGGGGCATAGCGGAAGTCCTTCACCGCACTGACGCCGACCTGGGCCAGGTCGCCCTGAGGCACCGTCTTGGCGGCCACGACGTTCTGCGGCAAGCCGTTGGAACCGATGAGATAGGTAACTGCGACACAACCGGGCTGGTCGAGGTTCTTGCCGGTGTTTGGCACGTCGGCACTGACCGAGCTGTTGGTCAGGGTCCAGTAGTTCGGGAGCCGGTCGGGCGCGACGCGGCGGGTGGTCTGCGCTGCCGCGGTGCCGGCGGCAAGGAGGAGGACGGCGGCCATAGCGCCGGTACGGAAGCTGATGCGAATCATGACGCCCCTCATTGAATGACCAGGACGCCGAGTTTACCCCCGCCCGGGGATGCGGTGCGTGTGAAATCCTGCCATCGCTGTGTGGCGGCGCCTGACGAATCGCAGGAGCCGCCACACAAGGCGCTTTAAAGATCGCGCAGGCTGTCCGCGATGCCGTCGTCGCCGATCACCAGCAGCTTCAGCGTGTTGGTACCGCCGCCCCGGCCGATGTGGTCGCCGTGGGTCAGGATCACGCGGTCGCCCTTGGTCAACTTGCCCAGCGCGAACAGGTGCTGGAGCGCGGCGCGGGCCGTATGCGCCGGATCGAGGTTGTTCTGGGCAAAGTCCACCGGCTGCACGTCGCGCAGCACCAGCATGCGGCGGCGTGCGACGTCCGACGGCGACATCGCGTAGATCGGCACGGCGAAGCGATAGCGCGACAGCCACTGCGCGGTGGCGCCGGATTCGGTCAGGGCCACGATGGCGCGCACGCCGACCTGAGCCGCCAGCAGCATCGCGGCGAGCGCAATGGCCTGGTCGGAGCGATCGAGCGAATGGGTGCCCGGACGCAGGTCGTCGCGTGGCTCGAACTGGCGCTCGGCACCGAGGCAGATACGGCGCATGGCCGCCACTGCCTTGTCCGGATGCGCGCCGGCCGCACTTTCCTGCGAAAGCATCACGGCGTCGGTGCCATCGATCACCGCATTGGCGACATCGAGCACTTCTGCGCGGGTGGGAATGGGGGCCGACACCATCGACTGCAGCATCTGCGTCGCGGTGATCACCGAGCGGTTGCGCATGACCGATTCGCGGATGATCTTCTTCTGCAAGCCCGGAAGCTCGGCGTCGCCGATCTCCACGCCAAGATCGCCGCGGGCCACCATCACCACGTCGGACGCGTCGATGATCTCGCCGAGTACGGGGATCGCATCGGCGCGCTCGATCTTGGAGACGATGGCGGCGTCGCCGCCCGCTTCGCGCAGGAGGCGGCGCGCCTCGTGCAGGTCTTCGGCCGACCGGACGAACGACACGGCAAGGAAATCCGCGCCCATTTCGGCGGCGAGCTTGATGTCGCTGCGGTCCTTGTCGGAGAGCGCGGCCACGCTGAGGCCGCCACCCTGGCGGTTGAGGCCCTTGCGGTCCGACAGACGACCACCGATCGCGACCCGGCAACGGATCTCGCTGCCCACCACTTCGACGACCGCCATGGCAACGAGGCCATCGTCCAGCAGCAGGATGTCGCCGGCCTTCACGTCCTTCGGCAGGTCGTAGTAGCTGACGCCCACGCGATGCTGGTCGCCCGGAGGGGCGTCGGGCCGGCAATCGAGCACGAAATCGTCACCGGTCATGAGGTCGACCGGGCCGCCGGCAAACTTCTCGATACGGATCTTCGGGCCCTGCAGGTCGGCGAGGATGCCGACTTCGCGACCCACGGCATCCGCCGCAGCGCGCACGGCGTTGGCGCGAGCGCGGTGATCGTCCGGCTTGCCGTGCGACAGGTTGAGGCGAACGATATCCACGCCCTCCTCGAGAATCTTTTCGAGCATGCCCGGCGCATCGGTGGCAGGGCCGAGGGTGGCGACGATCTTGGTGCGGCGTACCTGGATATCGGTCATCGATAATTACCTTGTCGTGAATGCGAAGGCGCGGGTCAGTCCAGCGTCTTGTTCAATAGATCGGCGAGACGCTTTGCGGCCTCGCGCAGCCGCGTCTCGGCCACCGGCAGTTGCTTCGCCACATAGGCGTCGTCGATGCGGTGGGTGGCGGGGTAGAAACCGTTCGTTGCCACGATGTCGCAGGACTCTTCTGCCCACTGCGCATAGGGCGACTCGGAAGCGTTCGTGCGCGGCAGCTTCACGGGGCCCTCGGCCGCGAGTCGATCTGCGTAGGCTTGCCACTTGAGATCGCGGGTGTAGAGCATCTGCGAGTCCCACACACGATGCAGGTTCGTGCCCTTGCCATCGAACTGCACCTGGTACTCGTTGCCGCCCTTGTCGTCGCGGTTACCCGCGTGCAGCGGCTGATGCACGTCGCCCACGAAATGAACCACGAATTTCAGGGCCTCCGCACGCTCGGCATCGGAGCGATGCCGGTCGCCGAGCACGGCGACGTACTTCTCCAGCCCGCCGACCACGCAGCGGCCATCGGCGCAGTCACGCGGCGGCACGTAGTGGCACTTGTCGTCGCGGATATCGACGTAATGCAGCGGCCCGGTCGCCTTGCCGAGATCTTCCTTGCCAGGCATGTCGCGCAGGCGATCCGGCCAGCTCGCGATATCGGGAAGGGAGTCGTCACCGTCGGCCTTCAGCAGGCGACTGACCTCGGCGCGCGCGGCCGGGTCCAGTTGCCTCCAGGCCAGTTCGGCCACGATCCGGTGACCGAGATCGCCCCAGGCATGGACGGTGGCAGCGAAAGGAGCGATGAGAAACAGCAGGACGGCGATGCTGCGGCGCTTCAGGGCGGGATTCATGGGGACGGTAAACGTTTCCGGGCCGGACGAACGGCCAAGTGTGCCACAGCCTGACTGAGACACGGATGACATCTCGCGGCGGCGCAGCAAGCCCGGCCCCGCGACGTTCCGCTACCATGGGCGTCTGTGCCACCCGCTCCCCTTCTCGTCCGCCCATCCTTCCGGAGGCTAGCAATGACCATCAAGGTCGCCATCAACGGTTACGGTCGCATCGGTCGCAACATCCTGCGTTCGCTCTACGAGTCGAAGAAGAACGGCCAGGATATCCAGATTGTCGCCGTCAACGACCTCGGCAACGCCGAGACCAACGCCCACCTCACCCAGTACGACACGGCGCACGGCCGTTTCCCCGGTGACGTCTCGGTCGACGGTGGCGATCTGATCGTCAACGGCGATCGCATCAAGGTCTTTGCCGAGCGCGATCCGTCCAAGCTGCCGTGGGGCGAGCACGACGTCGACGTCGTCATGGAGTCCACCGGCTTCTTCACCTCCAAGGCCAAGGCCAGTGCGCACATTGCCGGTGGCGCCAAGAAGGTCATCATCTCGGCGCCTGGCGACAAGGACGTGGACGGTACCTTCGTCATGGGCGTCAACCACGACAAGCTGACCGCCCAGCACCAGGTGATCTCGAACGCGTCGTGCACCACCAACTGCCTCGCGCCGCTGGCCAAGGTCCTGCACGAGAAGATCGGTATCGTGCACGGTCTGATGACCACGATTCACGCGTACACCAACGACCAGGTGCTGACCGACGTCTACCACTCGGACCTGCGCCGCGCCCGTAGCGCTACGCACAGCCAGATCCCGACCAAGACCGGCGCTGCCGCTGCGGTCGGTCTCGTGCTGCCGGAGCTCAACGGCAAGCTCGACGGCTTCGCCATGCGCGTGCCGACGATCAACGTCTCGGTGGTCGATCTCACCTTCACGGCCGCACGCGCGACCACGAAGGAAGAAATCGACGCGGCCATCAACGAAGCCGCCAACGGCGCGCTCAAGGGCATCCTCTCGGTCAACACGCAGCCGCTGGTGTCGATCGACTTCAACCACAACCCGCACTCGTCGATCTACGACGCCACGCAGACGCGCGTCATGGAAGGCACGCTGGTGAAGGTGCTGTCGTGGTACGACAACGAGTGGGGCTTCTCGAACCGCATGCTCGACATGGCCAAGGCGCTCATGAGCGCCAAGTAAGCCGCGCTTACAACCGAATAGGTACGGCCTCGGGGGGCCCGCAGCGATGCGGGCCCCTTTTTGTTTGCTCGGAGAACCCTTCATGCGTCATCGCCTTTCTTCCGCCGCATGGCTCTGGCTTCTTCTGCCCTTGCCCGCCATGGCAACACCATGCACGTCGTCCAGCCCCACCACCGCGGAAATCATCTCTCAGGGACTGGGAGCGCCTTCCGTTCCGATCGAACGACGCCGCGAGCTGACCGACAAGCTGCTCTGCTCCGCCCTGGCAGGTAACGTGGAAAGCCAGGAAGTGGCAGGTCTCCTTTACTACGCCGGACCCGCAAGGCACGGCAACGTGCTACCCCGCGATCTCTCCCGCGCCCGCCGTCTGCTGACTGCGGCAGCCAACCGCGGACGGCGCCATGCGATGCACGTACTGGCGGAGCTGGAACTGCTCGACGGCCACGCCTACGAGGCCGCACTGTGGACGCGCGTGGAGCACGAACTGCACGGGTCCGGCCACTCACCCGCGAACACGCTGCAGCGCCGGATCGAAGCAGGCGTGTCCCCCGACCAGCGACTCGATCGGGATGTGGCACTGAAGGTGCAAACCATCCGCGAGGCGATGCTGACCGACATCACGCCATCGTCGTAGACGAGCGACACTGGCATCATGAAGGCCCGCACGTGCGGGCCTTCTTCGTCTCCGGATGACTCGAATGTTCAGACGCTCGATCGCGATCGTTTGCCTGCTGCTCGCCGCCCCTATCGGGGTTCTCGCCGCCGATTGCCCCACGACTCTCCCTCGCACGGGAGAGCTGATCGGTCGCGGGCTACTGGATGCCGCCACACCGGATGCCGAGCGCGAACGGCTCGGCAAGCTGCTGCTCTGTTCCGCCGTGGCGGGCAACGCAGTCAGCCAGGAAATCGCCGGATCGCTCTACCGCTGGGGCCCACGACATCCTGCGCACGTGTTTGCGGAAGATCACGACCGGGCACGCGACCTCCTTACGGCCGCAGCCGGACACGGGCGCACCAGCGCCATGCTCAAGCTCGCGGAACTCGAACTGGCCGACGGCCACGCGCACGAAGCGCTGGTCTGGACACAAGTGGAAGGCGTGTTCCATCGCCGGCTGATTAACCGCGACGATGACGGCGACCCTTTTGTAGGTGCCGGCTATTACACGATGCTGTTGAAGCGCGCGATGGACGCCGTGAGTTCTTACGATGCGAACGCGCTGCAAACCGAGGTCGATGCGCGCGTGGCGGCATTGGACAGGCAAATCGCCGCGCAGCCTGCTTCCACAAAGAACGCTGGCCGCCTGGGCACACCGAAGATTCCGCCACAGCAGCATGTCAGGAACGCTTCGCCGACCGAGCTGAATCAGGGCGCGTATGCGCAGTATTTCGTGGAGATCGGCCCCGATGGGCGCGCGCGACGCAGTTGGATGATCGACGCCTATCCTGATCCTGGCAGCGGCCTACGCATCGGACGGGTAGTGCCGCAGATCCGCTGGAGCGAAGCTCCCGCGGGCGACCAGGACATGCGCTATGCCCTGGTGCCGGTAAGCATGGGAAGCCTGCGCAAGACGGTTCACCTGCAATGACACGTCCTCTACACCATTATCGAAAATGGACGATCACCCGAAGCCCGTAGCCGCGCGGGCCATTTCTTTGATAGTGGCCATATGTTACAGAGTCACGTTCGGGGTCGACTAGGCTGATGTAAACAAGAATGCCGGTAGTGCGTTACCGCTAATCCGCATTCGAAGAGAAGCCCAGTGAAATCCTTCCGACTACGCTTCAGAGACTTCAAGCCATCGGACCGGTCCCCCGTCGTGCTGCGTTTCATCTACGAAGCCGCTCTGCATTTGTCGACAGCGAGCATCGTCACCCTCGTTGGCGAGACAATATTCAGGGGGGTCGCGGAAACTGAGCAGTGGATCACAACCTCGCCGTCCGCCGTAGTGATAACGATTTTGTTCCTCGCAATCGTGCTGTTTGGGCTACAGATATTTGCATCCTTCGTCGGGGCGTCGATAGCGATCGCGACCATCTATTGGATCCTATCTCTTGCTAACCAGGCCAAAGTCGCAAAGTTAGGAATCCCCGCGACGCCGACCGACCTTCTCCTTTCGCAGCAATACCTGGAAGTCTCCTACATGATGTGGGGGCGTTGGGCGTACGCAGCACTGGCGACGTGCGCGGTGTTCGCTGTGGCCGTTATTTGGTGGCTTCGAAAGCGAAGGAGACTAGGCAAGTACCACAATGGCGTAGTAACCCCGATACTCCAGGCCAGCGCGATCTTGGCGGTCATTTATGTCGTTGCAATTCCAGATTATAACTACTATACGGCGAGGTTTCGGCGCAGCCCGATCGCCGATGCATTCGACAATTTGGGCATTCATAACCGGAACTTCGATCCACTCAGCAACGTGACCGTCAACGGCCAATTGATCGCGTTCCTCATGAACGTTCGCGCAGCCATGATTCATCCGCCTGAAGGTTATGATGCTGAACGGGTAAAAGTGGCGCTTCCTCCTATTACATCAACGCAATCGTCGGAGACATCGCAGCCCAACGTTGTAATCATCATGAGCGAAGCATTCTGGGATCCGGAGAAACTTCCTGGAACCGGATATTCCGATTCGCTGCTTCGGGCCGCCAGAACAACAGAAAGGGGCACGTTATTTTCTCCGGTGTTCGGCGGCTACACAGCAAACACTGAATTTGAGGTATTAAGTCGCGTATCGAATGGACTGCTGCCAGTGGGGAGTATTCCTTACGTGCAATACGTGACACGACCCACCCCCTCCCTCGCCAGCGACTTCGCGGCCGCCGGTTACGAAACGATCGCAATACACCCATTTGACGGAAATTTCTGGAACCGTCGCCGTGTCTACACGGACTTTGGCTTTCAGACCTTCGACGACAGAGACTCTTTCGTTCATCGGGACATGACGGGCCCCTTCATCAACGATCACGCGCTCGGCGAAGAGATCAACATGATGCTAGACCGCAGTCCCGGCCCCCATTTCATATTCGCCGTGAGCCTGCAAAGCCATGCGCCTTACACGGGCGGAAAGTATCGTTATCTAAACAGGGTAACCGTGCGTGATGACGCAGGGAGGCTGACCGAGGATGCAAGGGATCAATTAAGTACGTATGCATCGGGAGTACGCGATGCCGTTGCCGGCTTCAACGAAGTCGTTGCCCACGCTCAAAAGAGCAACCGAAAGACCATTGTCGTCATGTTCGGAGACCATCTCCCGGCACTGGGAGATGACTATATGCTTTACAGACAAACCGGCTATCTCTCGACGAGCAATCCGGCCCAGTGGTCGTTCTCAGATCAGGAGCGCATGCATGGCGTACCACTGCTCGTATGGACCAACGGCAATACGCCAATGGATATGCCGCAAGGGCCATTTAGCCCCGTTTATTTGGGCTATCGTATAAAGCAAATGGCGGGAGTCAAGCTCACCCGTGTTGACGAGCTGATGCGCCGGATGGCATCCGCATGGCCCATTATTTCTCAAATTTACAGCAAAGACTCGGCGGGTCATGCAATACACGGCATGCCAACAGATAGTCTGGTTACCGATTATGCAATCGTCACCTACGACTTACTGATGGGGAAGCAATACGCTCAATCAGATGACACCGCACCACGACCTCCGTGAGTTCGATGGCGCCTAACGCGCCCACGTTGACAACGCCAGCACCATGAAATGCTATCCCTTATGAATAACCTGTTCGATCGCGCCGAAAATCGACGCACCGCTCGCATCCGTAACGTCGATGCGCACGGTGTCGCCGAATGAAAGGAACGGCGTGGAAGCCTTGCCGTCGCGCAAGGTTTCCACCGTGCGTTGCTCGGCGAGGCAGGAGGCGCCCTTCGAAGTGTCTTCGTTGGCGATCGTGCCGGAGCCCACCAGCGTGCCCGCCGTCAGCGGGCGGGTCTTGGCAACGTGGGCCACGAGCTGCGCGAAGTCGAACTGCATGTCCACGCCGCACTCGGCTTCGCCGAACCACTTGCCATTGATCCATGTGCGCATCGGCAGGTGCAGTTTCTCGTCGCGCCACGCATCGCCGAGTTCGTCGGGCGTAACGAAGACCGGTGACAACGCGGAGCGCGGCTTCGACTGCAGGAAACCGAAGCCCTTCGCCAGTTCGGCGGGGATGAGGCCGCGCAGCGAGACGTCGTTGACCAGACCCACGAGCTGGATGTGCTCAGCGGCCTGCGCCGGCGTGACGCCCATGGGGACGTCATCGGTGACGACGAGCACTTCGGCTTCCAGGTCGATGCCGAACGCTTCGCTCGACACCACGACCGGGTCGCGCGGCCCGAGGAAACCTGCGCTCGTCGCCTGGTACATCAGCGGGTCGGTGTAGAACGACGCCGGCACCTCTGCGCCACGCGCACGGCGCACGCGTTCGACGTGCGGAAGATACGCACTGCCGTCCACGAATTCGTACGCACGCGGCAGCGGCGCGGCGAGTTTGGTCACGTCGAGGTCGAAGGCGCCTTCTGCCCTGCCCTCGGCCAGGTCTTCCGACAAGGCGTTGAGTCGCGGGGCCACCGAACGCCAGTCATCCAGTGCCGCCTGCAGCGTCGGCGCGATGTCGCCCGCCTTCACGGCGCGCGTGAGATCGCGGTTGACGACGATGAGCGTGCCGTCGCGGCCGCCCTCCTTCAGCGAAGCGAGTTTCATGCAGTTCCTTTTCGTCAGTCGGCTGACGGATCGAAGTGTTTCGCGAGATCGCGCCAGCACTCGTAGTAATCGCCTTGCAGTCCCGGCGAGGCCAATGCCTGCCGCACCGGTCGGATCACCTTGCGCGTCTCGAACATGAAGGCCATGGTGCCTATGATGTGGTCAGGATGCGAGGTGTCGGCGCCGGACGCCTTCTCGAAGCTGGCCGCATCCGGACCGTGCCCGCTCATGCAGTTGTGCAGGCTCGATCCGCCCGGCACGAAGCCACCGGCCTTGGCATCGTACGCGCCGTCGATCAGCCCCATGAATTCGCTGGCGACGTTGCGATGGAAATACGGCGGCCGGAACGTGTGCTCCGCCACCAGCCAGCGCGGCGGGAAGATCACGAAGTCCATGTTCGCCACGCCGGGCGTATCGCTCGCCGAGGTCAGCACGGTGAAGATCGACGGGTCCGGATGGTCCACGGCGATCGAACCGATCGTGTTGAAGCGACGCAGGTCGTATTTGTACGGCGCGTAGTTGCCATGCCAAGCAACGACATCGAGCGGCGAATGATCGATCGTCGCCTGCCATAGCTCGCCCTGAAACTTCGCCACCAGAGCGAAATCGCCATCGAGGTCTTCGTACGCCGCCACGGGCGTGAGGAAGTCGCGCGGGTGAGCAAGCCCGTTCGCGCCGATGGGACCGAGGTCGGGCAGATACAGCGGCGCACCGAAATTCTCTGCCACGTAACCGCGTGCGTGCCCGTCCGGAAGCTCCACGAGGAACCGGATACCGCGCGGCACGACCGCGATTTCCAGCGGCTCGACGTCGAGCACGCCGAGTTCGGTGCGAATCCGCAGCCGCCCCTGTTGCGGCACGATCAATAGCTCGCCGTCGGCATCGTAGAAATAACGCCCGCTCATCGAGCGGTTGGCGGCGTACAGATGGATACCGACACCGGCCTGTTCTGCCGCGCCGCCATTGCCTGCCATGGTGAACAGACCATCGAGGAAATCGACCGGCTGCACCGGCATCGCGAGCGGATCCCAGCGCAACTGGTTGGGTGTGGCGGGCGCTTCGTCGAAGCGGTTGTGGAACGTGCCCGGCGCCAGTTCGGTAAACGGCGAATGCTGTGCTGCGGGTCGGATGCGGTACAGCCAACTGCGCCGATTGCGGTGGCGCGGCGCAGTAAACGCGCTGCCGGACAGCTGCTCGGCGTAAAGACCCTTCGCGACGCGCTGCGGCGAATTCTGGCCGGTCGGCAGCACGCCTGCTACCGCCTCGGTGGCGAACTCGTTACCGAAGCCGCTCTGGTAACCACGGGTATCGTCGGTGTGGCTCATCGGGGTGATCCTTGAGATGAACGCATCGCGGCGCGGCCCTTCGTGGGTCCGCGCCGCGCTTATCCTAGCGTTGCCGGTACGGTCAGAGCACGCCGCGGCGCATCTGGTCGCGTTCGATGGACTCGAACAGGGCCTTGAAGTTGCCGTTGCCGAAGCCTTCATTGCCCTTGCGCTGGATGATCTCGAAGAAGATCGGGCCGACGTTGTTCTGGGTGAAGATCTGCAGCAGCAGCTTCGTCTTGGTTTCGTCGTCCGCGTCGATCAGCAGCTTGTTCTCGCGCAGGCGCGGCACGTCCTCGCCATGGTTCGGCACGCGCTCGTCGATCACTTCGTAATAGGTATCCGGCGTGTCGAGAAACGCGACGTTCTGCGCGCGCATGGCTTCCACCGAGTCGTAGATGTTGTCGGTGAACAGCGCGATGTGCTGGATGCCCTCGCCCTTGTACTCGCGGAGATACTCGTTGATCTGCGACTTCTCATCCGACGACTCATTGAGCGGAATGCGCACGAGGCCGTCCGGTGCGGTCATGGCCTTGGAAACCAGGCCCGTCTTCGCGCCCTTGATGTCGAAGTAGCGGATCTCGCGGAAATTGAAGAGGCGCTCGTAGTACTCCGACCACTTCTCCATGTTGCCGAACTCGAGGTTGTGCGTGAGGTGGTCGATGAAGGTCAGCCCGAAGCCCTTGGGACGACGATCCACGCCCGGCAGCCACTCGAACTCGGCCTCGTACGCCTCGCCCTTGGCGCCATAAGTGTCGATCAGATAAAGCGCCGCGCCACCGATGCCTTCGATCGTCGGCACCTGCAGGGCCAGCGTTTCGGGCTTGTGCGCGATCTTCGTCGCGCCATTGGACAGCGCCGTCGCCTGCACGTCCGTCGCCGGGCGATTGAAACGGATGGCGAAGCCACACGCCGACGGGCCGTGCTTGGCTGCGAAGTCCGCGGCGAAGGAACCGGGTTCCTCGTTCACCAGGAAATTGCAGTCGCCCTGGCGGTACAGGGTGATCTTCTTCGTCTTGTGCCGCGCCACCGGCGTAAAGCCCAGGCGCGGAAACAGGTTGTGCAGAAGAGCCGCATCCGGCGCAGCGAATTCGACGAATTCGAAGCCATCGACGCCTTGAGGGTTCTCGAAGGTGGTGACTTCCATACCGATATTGGGCTGGGCGCTCATGGGCGATACTCCTGGGGTCGGGGGCGGCTTGCGCCGTTTACCCGCCCCTTATAGTTTCAGTTGTAACCATTTGCAAGGATTCGCGCAGCATGATCACCGACACCGTCCCCGCCCATGCCCCGCTGGAGTTGGAGCGCTTCCTGCCCTATCGCCTGTCGATCCTGTCGAATACGGTCAGCCAGTCGATCGCCACGGAATATCAGGACCGATTCGAACTCAGCATGACGGAATGGCGCGTGATGACGATCCTCGCCCGCTTTCCGGAGGTTTCGGCGCGGGAAGTGGTCGAGCGCACGGCCATGGACAAGGTGGCGGTGAGCCGCGCCGTGGCGCGGCTGGTCGAAGCGGGACGAGTGGATCGCAGCACGCACGGCGGCGACAAGCGCCGCTCCGTGCTGAAACTGTCCGAGGCGGGCTGGGCTATCCACGACGAGGTGGCGCCCCTGGCACGAGCCCACGAGCGCGATCTGCTGGCAAAGCTGGACGAAGCGGAACGCGTGCAGCTCGACCGCATCCTGGACAAGCTGCTGGGGCCATGAGATCGCCAGCAGGCTGGCTCCCACCACCTTGCCAGCCCTCCATGCAATCGCCAGCAGGCCGGCTCCCACCGCCTTGCCGGCCCACATGAAATCGCCAGCGAACTGGCTCCCACTAGCTTGCCGGCGGCCATGAAGTCGCCAGCAAGCTGACCCCGCCGGTGGGAGCCAGCCTGCTGGCGATCGGGCTTACTTCACGCCGTGCATCAACCGGTTGATCAGCGGGGCGATCAGGAACAGCACGATACCCGCGCCCACGAGCAGTTCGAAGCTGAAGGTGAACCCGGACAGCGCCGAGCCGACCGTCATGCCCGTCTCCCCGCTGATGTGGCCCGCAAGCAGGCCGGACAGGTTGTTGCCGATCGCGGTGGAAAGGAACCAGCCGCCCATCGCCAGACCCACGACGCGAACCGGCGCGAGCTTGGTCACCATCGACAACCCGATCGGCGACAGGCACAGCTCACCGATGGTCTGCAGCACATAGCAAGCCGCAAGCGGCCAGAACGGAATGAGGCCGTTGCCGCCGACGAGGCTCTTCAGCGCATACATCAGCACCAGGAAGCCCAGCGCGTTGAAGATGAGGCCCAGGCCGAACTTGCGCGGAATCGACGGCTCCTTGCGGAAGCGTGCGGACCAGCCCCAGGCAAGTGCGACGATCGGCGCGAACACGAGGATCGCCGCGGAATTCACCGACTGGAACCAGCCGGTCGGGAATTCCCAGCCGAACATCTGCCGATCGACGATGTTCTGCGCAAGGAAGTTGAACGAGCTGCCGGCCTGCTCGAAGAACATCCAGAACAGCACGTTGAAGGTAAACAGCAGAAGCATCGCAATCACGCGGTGGATCTGAATGCGATCGTGGCGCACCGCCTCGATCACCAGCATCGCCGCCACGCCGATGAACAGCACGCCGAGCAGCCATGCGATGAAGATCGCGCCCGCCTTCGCCATGAGCAGGTAGACGAGCGGAATGGCGACGATAACCCCGCCGATGACCGCGAGCAGGTTCTTACCTTCGTGACGCTCCGGCGGCGGTACGCCCACGCCCTTCAATTGACGCTTGCCCAGCAGGAACCAGATGAAGCAGATCACCATGCCGACGCCGGTGGCCGCGAACACCACCTTGTAGTTCTGCTGCAGCGGCGTGTCGGTGATGACGGAGGCCAGCCAACCGGTGAACAGCGGCGCAAGGAACCCGCCGAGGTTGATGCCCATGTAGAAGATGGTAAAGCCGCGATCGCGTCGATCGTCCCCGACCGGATAGATCTGCCCCACCAGCGACGAGATGTTCGGCTTGAACAGTCCGTTGCCCACGATCACCGTGGCGAGACCGGCCAGGAACACCTGCTGATTCGGCACCATCACCATGAACAGGCCTGCGCCCATCACGGCAGCGCCCAACAGAATCGAGCGCTGGTAGCCTAGGATGCGGTCGGCTACCCATCCACCGAAGATCGCGGAGGCATAGACCAGCGCCAGGTATGCACCGTAGGTGCGGCTGGCATAGCCCTGGCCGGAGGCATCGCCGTTGAAGAACTCGGCGACGATGTACAGGGTGAGCGCCCAGCGCATGCCGTAGAAGGCGAAGCGCTCCCAGAACTCGGTCATGAACAGCATCCATAAAGGACGCGGGTGACCCATGGTCTGCGGGTAGTCGGGCACGGCCCGGGCAGTGGCGGGGGCGGTCGGTGTCATGGCTTCCCTTGAAGACGGTTCGTGCAAGGTGTTTAGCCGGACCGGCCGAAGGCGTCAAATCTTGCGCATCCGTGGGAGCCCCGATGGCGGATGTGAATCTGAAGGTGGGAGCTTGCCGGTGGGAGCTTGCCGGTGGGAGCCAGCCTGCTGGCGATGGGCGCTTGCCTCGTGGCGACACCGCTTCGTTGGCTTATCGCCACCAGGGTGGCTCCCACCTGTCTTTATCTACGAGCCGAGGATCGTCCTTACTTCGATCAATTCGGGGAAGAAACTCTGCTCCAAGGCTTTGCGCAGAAAGGCCACGCCGGACGAACCGCCCGTGCCGGGGCGGAAGCCGATGATGCGTTCCACGGTCTTCATGTGGCGGAACCGCCAGAGCTGGAACGCCTCCTCGATGTCCACCAGTTGCTCGCTGAGGTGATATTCCGGCCAATGCTGGGCGGTGTCCTCGTAGATGCGCTTGAACACGGGCAGCAGCGCAGGCTGGCTGCGCCAGGGCTGGGTGAAGTCACGCTGCAGAAGCTCTGGCGGTACCGGATGGCCGCGCCGGGCGAGATAGCGCAGAAACTCGTCGTACAGTCCGGGTGCCTCGAAGACCTGGCGCAGGCGCTCATGCGCGACCGGGTCGTGCTCGAAGACGCGCAGCATGTCCGCGTGCTTGTTGCCGAGCAGAAACTCCACCATGCGGTATTGCAGGGACTGGAAGCCCGACGAAGGGCCCAGCACCTCGCGGAACTGAAGGTATTCGGCTGGCGTGAGCGTTTCCAGCACGCCCCACTGTTCGTAAAGCTGTCGCTGCACTTGCTTGACCCGGGCAAGGATCTTCAAGGTGCCGTCCACATCGTCCGCGCGCAGGTGGGCCAACGCTGCGCCGAGCTCGTGGATCATCAGCTTCAACCACAGTTCCGAGGTCTGGTGCTGGATGATGAACAGCATCTCGTCGTGGTGTGCCGGCTCGCTGCGCGGATGCTGGGCCGAGAGCACCTGGTCGAGTTGCAGGTAAGCCCCATACGTGAGGCGCCCGTCGAGATCGGTTTGAATGCCGGGTTCGAGGTCGCGTTGCGGATTGGCCATGGGACGCTTTCACATTGAGGGGTTGACAAGGCCTGGAAGCCGCGCCGCAAAGCCATTGCCGAAGCCATGACACGGATAGTCATGCTGCGCCGTACCTTGCCGGGTGATAATACCCCTGATATCTAGTCCGGCTCGCAAGAACTCAAAAGCCGTGTCGTGCCCCGCTGGATGGGCCTGGCCGCTTCCCCACTCGTGCGTGTCGTTTCTAACCTTCCCCTGGGAGCGAGTCGTGTCCATCGCCGCCAAGTTCGAAATCGAATACCTGCAATACCTTGACCAGGACGGCAAGGAAACCGGTAAGGAACTCCCGGAATTCGCCAAAGACCTCGACCACATGGTCGAGCTCTACAAGCTCATGGTGTCTACTCGCGTGTTCGACGCGAAGTCGATCGCGCTCCAGCGCACCGGCAAGCTGGGCACCTATGCGTCGTGCCTGGGTCACGAAGCCGCGCACGTCGGCATCGGCAGCGCGATGCGCCGTGAAGACTCGCTCGCGGTGTCGTACCGCGAATACGGCGCGCAGCTCTACCGCGGGGTGAAGCCGCGTGAGGTCTACACCTATTGGGGTGGCGACGAGCGCGGCAATGACTTCGCCGACGCACCCGCGCACGACTTCGCCTGGTGCGTGCCCATCGGTACGCAGTGCCTGCACGCCGCGGGTTCCGCGCTGGCCTTCAAGATTCGCAAGGAGCCACGCGTCGCCGTCTGCACGATCGGTGACGGTGGTTCGTCCAAGGGCGACTTCTACGGCGCGATCAACGTCGCGGGTGCGCAGCAGTTGCCGCTGGTCGCGGTCATCGTCAACAACCAGTGGGCGATCTCGGTGCCGCGTCGCATCCAGAGCGGTTCCGGCACGCTGGCCCAGAAGGGTATCGCGGCCGGCCTGCACTGCATCCAGGTGGACGGCAACGACATCATCGCCGTGCGCAAGGCGATGGAAGACGCGCTCGAGCGCGCGCGCTCCGGCAACGGCGGCAGCGTGATCGAAGCGGTGACCTACCGCCTCGGCGACCACACCACCGCCGACGATGCACGCCGTTATCGCGGCGAGCAGGAAGTGAAGGACGCCTGGCAGCGCGATCCCGTGCCGCGCCTGCGCAAGTGGCTCGAAGCGAAGGGCAAGTGGGACGACGCGAAGGAAGAAGCCTGGAAGGCGGAATGCGACGACTGGATGGACAACGAGGTCAACGCGTACCTCGAATCGAAGGTGCAGCCGGCAACGGCCATGTTCGACTACCTGTACGCCGAACTCCCGGCCGACCTCGAAAAGCAGCGTGAACTCGCCGCTTCCCTCGATCGCAAGTAAGGACTTCTTCCCATGGCACAAATCACTCTCATCGAAGCGGTGACCCAGGCGCTCGCGTACGAAATGCGCAACGACGATCGCGTCGTCGTGCTGGGCGAAGACGTTGGCGTCAACGGCGGTGTCTTCCGCGCCACCCAGGGTCTGCAGGAACAGTTCGGCGAAGAGCGCGTCATCGACACGCCGCTGGACGAAACCACCATCGCCGGCATCACCGTCGGCCTCGCCGCGCAGGGCATGCGCCCCGTAGCCGAGGCGCAGTTCGAAGGCTTCATCTACGCGATGATGGAACACATCGCCTGCCATGCTGCGCGCATGCGCAATCGTACGCGCGGTCGCATGACCGTGCCGGCCGTGTGGCGCGCCCCCTGGGGCGGCGGCATTCGCGCACCGGAACATCACTCCGAGGCCAACGAACACCTGTTCACCAACATCCCCGGCCTGCGCGTCGTGATGCCGTCGTCGCCTGCGCGTGCCTACGGCCTGCTGCTCGCCGCCATCCGCGATCCGGACCCGGTGATCTTCTTCGAGCCGAAGCGCATCTACCGCCAGTACAAGGAAGAAGTGCCCGACGACGGCGAGGCGCTGCCGCTCGACGTGTGCTTCGTGCTGCGCGACGGCACCGACGTGACCCTGGTGACCTGGGGCGCGCAGGTGAAGGAATGCCTCGAAGCCGCCGACGAACTCGCGGCGAAGGGCATCAGCGCCGAGGTGATCGACGTAGCGACGCTCACGCCGCTCGACTTCGACACCATCGCGGAATCGGTGACCAAGACCGGTCGCTGCGTCATCGTGCACGAGGCGCCGAAGACGGCCGGCTTCGGTGCGGAGATCGCCGCTCGCCTGTCCGAGGAATGCCTTTACAGCCTGCTCGCGCCGGTGGAACGCGTGACCGGCTTCGATACGCACATTCCGCTGTTCCGCCTGGAAATGAAGTATCTGCCCAGCGTCGAACGCATCGTCGAAGCCGCCGAACGCACGCTCGCCGCCTCCTGAGGAATCGATAGACATGGCCGACATCAAGACCTTTTTCCTGCCGGACCTCGGCGAGGGCCTTCCCGACGCGACCGTCGTCGAGTGGCACGTCAAGGAAGGCGACACCATCAAGCTCGACGCCCCGCTGGTGTCGATGGAAACCGCGAAGGCCGTCGTCGACGTGCCGTCGCCGTACTCGGGCACCGTGAAGAAGTTGCACGGCGCGGCCGGCGACATCATCGAGACCGGCTCCCCCCTCGCCGACTTCGAAATCGACCCGAACGCGCGCCAGCGTGCGGAGGCGGAATCGACCGGTCACCACCACGGCCCGAAGAAGGGCGTGGGTAGCCAGGCGCCGGACGACGCCTCCAAGGTCATCGCCTCGGACGATGGCGGCGAGATCGATTCCGGTAACGGCGGCGATCGTGAAGACGAGGGCACCGTCGTCGGCGCCATGGTCAGCGGCAACGCCGTGCATACCGAACAGGTCAGCAGCGCCGGTG
>Ga0209437_100708_pt1 | contig 17321 bp, 8 predicted proteins | sample AraplaL_Cvi_mTSA_FD_184266 | JGI IMG/M metagenome (GOLD analysis project Ga0209437, IMG submission 184266) | Arabidopsis root microbial communities from the University of North Carolina, USA - plate scrape CL_Cvi_mTSA (SPAdes) (version 2) | ecosystem: Host-associated > Plants > Roots > Endosphere ...
ATCCCATGTGAGTATGTTTCTGTTATTGAAAGCATTCAGCTCCGGATGTTCGGCCTTGACTGGCGTGGAAGCGGTAAGTAACGCGATCCCGAACTTCAAGCAGCCTGCCGAGAAAAATGCCGCGGGTACATTACTGCTTATGGGTTGTATATTAGGAGCCATGTTCATCGGCATCACCTTACTGGCTTATGGGTACGGAGTGAAGCCTGATCCCAAAGCAACGGTCATTTCCCAGATTGCTGAAGCTACGTTTGGCAGGGGCACGATGTATTTCATCATTCAGGGTGTAACAGCATTGATCCTGTTCCTGGCTGCCAACACAGCATATTCGGCTTTTCCGCTACTATCCTTCATGATGGCGAAGGACAAATACATGCCGCATGCATTTATGGTCAGAGGAGACCGCCTTGGTTTCTCGAACGGGATCATTTTTCTTAGTGTGATGTCTGCGCTGCTGGTGGTCGGGTTCAAAGGAAATACGGAAAGCCTGATTCCGCTCTATGCGGTAGGGGTGTTCATTCCATTTACCCTGTCGCAGCTGGGTATGATGATTCGTTGGATCAAAGTCAAGCCGTCCGGTTGGCAGATGAAACTGCTCGTTAATACGGTCGGTATGCTGACTACACTATCGATTACCCTGATCTTTATTTTCACCAAGTTCACGCAGACATGGGTCATCTTTATCTTTTTGCCGGTCGTTGTCTATGTGTTCATGCGCATTCACCGTCACTATTGCAACATTGCTGATGAGCTGCGAATTGACATTCAGGTGGAAAAACCAGCCCACAAAGGCAATACCATTATCATTCCTGTCGCAGGCATTACCCGGGTCGTCATGAATACGATCAGTTATGCGCAGACGATGTCGGATCACGTGGTCGCGCTGTATATTGGATTCGATGATGAGGCCATACGCAAGATGGAGCAGAAGTGGGAAGAGTGGAATCCAGGTGTTCGTCTGGTCGTGATCAAATCGAGATACCGCAGCATTATGGGGCCGCTGAAGAAATTCATTGATACCGTAGAATGGAAAACGGCCGAGACTGATCACATCACCGTATTGATTCCGCAATTCATCACCAAGCACTGGTGGCAAAATGTACTGCATAACCAGACCAGCTTCATGATCCGGGCTTATCTGATCAATTACAAAGACGTGATTGTCACCACGGTGCCATATCATCTTAATCGTTAACTCGAACGGTTCAACGCTTCACCCCGTTTGGAAGATTTACAGATTATTGTAAAATGAGTCGCGTTCTTTAATAGGTATACGTTCATATTCCATTTACACATCGAACCGCAAGGATATCTCCAAAAAGGAGAGTTCTTGCGGTTTTTTTGTCGTGAAATCCGGTCTGGATACCGCTTTCGAATGGATGCACATTTGCGTAAAGTCCCTTGTCCATGATTAACGTTACGTTGATTAAGAATGAATTTTGCTGTGACATTCGACTCTTACACTAGATAACGTGGTGCTGAAGTGGATGTAACATTTCACACACACTGAATGCGTGAAACAAGGGGGAAGAAAATCCGATGAGTGAGCTTGATAACCGGATCAGCTTGCCCGCGGCCAAACGGCGTGTATCAGGTACGAGTGAGCGCCGGGCAACCTCGCTGCGTGTGCAGCGAATGCGGGAGAATCTGCTGGCCTATGGTTTCCTGGCACCATCGCTGCTTTTGTTTGCAGTGTTTTTGTTTTACCCGATGTTTAAGTCCGTGTACCTCAGTCTGCATTCCACAGATCCGACGGGGCAGATTGCGGCTTATGTGGGGCTGGATAATTTCAAGGCGGTGTTCCAATCGGGACTGTTTATGCAAGGCATGAAAGTGACGTTACTATTTGTCCTGTTTACAGTACCTACGGGTATGCTGGCTGCTCTGATTCTGGCTGCATTGACTCACAACCGTTTCAAGGGAATGCGTGTATTTCAATTTGTGTTCTCTCTGCCCGTGGTATTATCGGTCGGATCGTCAGCGGTCATCTGGAAGTTTCTATTCCATCCGACCCTGGGCATGCTGAATTATCTGCTTGGCAAAGTAGGCATCGATCCAATTCCCTGGCTCACCAGCCCGGATTGGGCATTGATCTCGATCTCCATCATGACCATCTGGATGAACCTCGGATTCAACTACATTATTCTATCTAGTGGTTTGGCAGGCATACCGGATGAGATCTACGAGAGTGCCAAGATTGATGGCGCAGGAGCATTGCTTACGTTTCGTAAAATCTCAATGCCGCTACTGTCACCAACGTTATTTTTTGTTACGGTCGTATCGATCATTGGTGCTTTTCAATCGTTCGGTCAGATCAACATTCTAACCCGGGGTGGACCGATGGATAGTACGAATGTGTTTGTCTATTCCATCTATCAGGAAGCCTTCGTTAATTTCCGCTTTGGTACAGGTAGTGCACAGGCACTGATTCTGTTCGTGGTGATTATGCTGCTGACCCTGATCCAGTTCAAATGGGTAGAAAGGAAAGTGCATTACCAATGAGTGCAACATGGACCAAAACGCTGTTGTATGGATTACTGACGATCTGTGCGGCGCTTGTGCTGTATCCGGTGATGTACACCTTTTTCATGGCTGTCATGACGCCGGAAGATGCGAGCGCTTATCCGCCGCATATCATTCCAAATTCCATCGATCTGTCCAACTTTAGCGAAGTATTCGATATTGTTCCGATCGGTCGATTTATCGGTAATACCTTCCTTGTCGCAGGACTGACAACAATTGGTCAATTGATTACAGCGAGTATGGCGGCCTATGCTTTTGCGAAAATGCAGTTCAAAGGCAAAAACGTCATTTTCAGCATGTTTGTCGCAACGATGATGATTCCATGGGAAGTGACGATGATCCCGAATTACCTTACGGTTCGCAGCTGGGGCTGGCTGGATAGTTACCAGGGGCTTACGGTGCCATTTCTGGCAACAGCGTTTGGTACATTCCTGCTCAGACAGTTCTTCATGCAGCTGCCCAAGGAGTTGTTCGAAGCAGCGAGGATCGACGGTTGTGGTCATATTCGCTATTTCATATCGCATGTCTTGCCTTTGTCCCGCCCGGCCCTGGGTACACTGGCAATCTATTCATTCTTAAGCATGTACAATTCGTATCTCTGGCCGCTGCTGGTGACAAATACACCGGAGATGAGAACCGCACAGATCGGGATCTCCATGCTGGAGTTCCAGGAATCCACCGCTTGGAATCTGGTATTTGCCGGAACCGCAATGGTGATTCTACCATCCTTACTGTTATTGATTTTCGGGTTGAAACAGCTTGTCCGCGGAATGGCTGCAGGCGCGCTGAAGGGGTAAAAGGGGGGGAGTAGAGTAAGTTTTAATACTATTTAATTGAAGTGAAAGATTCAGAAATTTTGAATTAAACCTTGTATCTTCGTACAAGGTCTTAAGGTTTGGATACCAGGAGCGAATAAAATGAGGCTCGCATTTTCAATAAGTCTCTTGAAGAGCTGCAAAAGTAGTGAAGGAGAAGAATCGATTCTGAAGAAGCGAAGCGTTCGCCTTTATCACCGGATTTTCCCCTTTGAGAGGGGGATTGAAAAAAATCCGGGGATAACAGCGATCAAAAGAACGATTCATATCCGTAACGGCCATCTTGCAGCACCTATGCACTTATTGTTACGCGAGCCATATAAAAGGAGAGCGATTTCGGTTGAAAAAAAGAGGAACATTCGCATTAATGCTGGCAGCACTCATGTTGGTTATCTCTGCTTGCGGAACAAAAACGGAAACAAGCAGCCCGGCAAGTGGAGCTCAAGCAGACGCCGCCGCAGCTGAAACAACACAATTGACGTGGTGGCACTCCATGTCTGGCGCAGGGGAGAAAGCCATTAATCAGCTAGCTTCCGACTTTAACGCCAGCCATCCTGATATTCAGGTGAAGCCCATCTATCAAGGGAAGTACGATGAGAGTCTGAACAAACTCAAAGCATCCATGGGCTCAGACAGCGGTCCTGACATTATCCAGGTCTATGAGATCGGCAGCAAGTTCATGATTGATTCGGGCATGATTACGCCAGTACAACAGTTCATCGACAAGGATCAGTTCGACCTGTCCCAATTGGAACCGAACATCATCCGATATTACACTATCGATGGCAAATTGAACGCCATGCCGTTTAACACATCCAATCCAATCCTTTACTACAACAAGGATATGTTCAAAGCAGCAGGTCTGGACCCGGAGAACCCGCCGAAGACGTATGAAGAGTTTGAGCAAGCAGCAAAAGCATTGGCGAAAGACGGTAAGCCAGGTGCATCCATGGCGATCTACGGCTGGTTTATGGAACAATTCTTTGCAAACCAGAATGCAGATTATGTAAACAATGGTAACGGAAGAACCGAAGCAGCTACAGAGTCTCTGCTGAATTCCGAAGCAGGAGTGAAGACGTTAACGTGGTGGAAAAAGATGATCGACGAGAAAACCCTCTCCAATCTGGGACGTAGCACAGACGATACAACAGCAGCATTTACCGCTCAGCAGATTGGTATGACTCTGGATTCCACGGCGGGCCTGCGTAAAATCGTAGAAGGTTCAGGTGGCAAGTTTGAACTGGGAACAGGCTTCCTGCCTCGTCCGGCAGATGCCAAAGAAGGCGGCGTTGTGGTAGGTGGAGCAAGCTTGTACATCATGAACAATAAATCGGAAGCACAACAACAAGCGGCATGGGAATTCATCAAGTACTTGGCTACACCAGAGGTTCAAGCGAATTGGAGTGTGGCGACAGGATACTTCCCTATTACGACAGCAGCCTACAATGAGCAAGTATTAAAGGATAATATGGCGAAGTACCCGCAATTCCAGACAGCTGTCGACCAATTACACGCTTCAGCAGATTCGACAGCAACATCCGGGGCTGTGATGGGCGTATTCCCGGAAGCTCGACAACTTGTCGAAGGAGCGATTGAAACCGTCCTGAATGGACAAGGTACACCGCAAGAAGCATTGGATGCAGCAGCTAAACAAATTACAGACAAGATTGCGCAATATAACAGTACGGTAAAGAAATAACTGTAGGTTAATCTCCAAATAAAGATGCGGCGATCAATCCTGATCGTCGTATTCTTATGTCTGTGTCTTGAAATTATATAAGACGTAAGTCTGATTTTTGTGAGAAGGGATAGAAAGATGCTGTAAATAAATGTCGAAATACTAAACGATTTATATTATGAATGTCATTTTACCTAACGTAAATAGTTTAATGTGCACATGGATATAACTCGAAAAGATCAAAAATACATAATTTTGGTCTAAAATTAGTCCTATTTCGCTTTTAATAATAGAAAATGATTTATTTTTGTTATGTATGTGTTCTATTTTCTTTCATATTAAAGAAATATTGTTTACACAAGTCTGTTATTCAGTTATCTTATATTTGAACTAATGTACAAGCTATCTGAACAAATGATTGAAAATTCAAAACATGGGGGTAGGAAAAAGATGCAAAGTAAGCAAATAAAGAGTTGGCTTCGATTGTTCTTAGCTGTGGTGCTGTTGATTACCGGAGCTATACCTGCTGGCTTATTCAACAGCAAAGCTGCCGCAGCTGATGAGCCATTAACGGTTACACAGGCGCTCGCTCTTGGTTCGGATGATTCAACCGCTACAGTTGAAGGTTATGTTGTAGGGACCTACAGCAACGGTCCAAGTATAAATTCGAATCCACCCTTTACTGTAGACACCAATTTTGCTATTGCAGATAGTCCAACCGAAAAAGATATTAGCAAAATGATGCCTGTTCAAGTACCCACATCTGCTCCTCGCAGCACGTTCGGACTACTAAGCAATCCCTCCTTGTATCAATCCAAAGTGCGTATTAACAACGGTACGTTATCTCAATATTTCACTTCTAAAGGTATTCGCTCCGTTGCATCAACAACTTTTCAACTCATGGATGACACACCGGAAACGGAAGTAGCCAATGTTACAGCTAACCCATCTCCAGGGGAAGTTCCGGCAGGAACACAGGTGACTTTAGGAACAACTACAGTCGGTGCTGCCGTATATTACAAGTTAAATGATGAAAATGCGTTTCTTCCTTACACAGTTCCCATCACGGTAAATGATGCCATACACATTGAAGCTTATGCACATAAAGAAGGCTTGTTGGATAGTGCAATTGCTTTATTTAATTACACCATCGTGGACAATACACCAATCTCAATCTCTGATGCCAGAAACAAACCGGAAAACGCTTCGGTTACCGTTCAGGGGATTGTCACCTACCGAGAGGAATCCGGAGGGATGGCGAATCTATACATTCAGGATGAGAATGCCGGTATCGTCATTCGGGGCACGGATTCAACCGTGGAGCCCGGTGACCGGATAGAAGCATATGGTCCGCTCACCATTTATAACGGTCTGCTCCAGATCGAGAAGGATAAAGCAGGATTTCCAGGCGGATATATCAAGATTTTAGACAAAGCACAAGAAATTCCTGAACCGCTTGTATTGACTTCCAAGGATTTTACACCTGCTGAAGGCGGAGGTAAGGGTGCAGGCGGCATCTATGAAGGAATGCTTGTCGAAGTTAATGCGGTTACAGTGACAAGAAGTAGTAGTTCCACCTTTTTTGCGACAGATGTCGATGGTGGTGAGATCACGATCTATGCCAAAAATAGCCCCACTGCACTAGCAACAGGCAAAACCTACGAAAAAGTGACAGGTGTGATGACTTATCACACAAGCTATGGTTTGGAACTAATCCCGCGTACAGCAACGGATGTTGTCGAAAATCTGCTTTCTGTTACAGCTAGTGTTCCGTCGGGTGGTATTGTCAAAGGATCAACCGTGACCTTATCCTCACCAACAGCAGGAGCGGAAATTTATTATTCGGTTGATGGAACAGAACCAACCCAAACATCTACACTTTATAGTGGTCCGATTACAGTAGACGAAGATACGGTGGTTAAAGCGATCGCCGTGTCAGGTGGCAATACAAGTAATATATATAGCTTTACGTACACCGTTCTTCAGGAGCTGGACAACCTGAGAATTCACGATATACAAGGCGCATCTCATAACTCCCTGTATGACGGTCTGGCTGTGCAAAATGTTGAAGGTATTGTGACTCATGTTGTCAATGCAAGCTCGTTCCATATGCAGGAGATTCCTGGCATGGAAGATGACGACATAAAAACATCTGAGGGTATCCTTATTTATAAATCGACTCATGGCATGGCGGTAGGTAACAAAGTCAGCGTATCGGGTCAAGTGAAGGAATATGCGACCGCAACGACCGAGCTGGCGACAACAGAAATAGTGGCTACAGCGATTACGGTTGAAGGTGGAAATCAGACACTGCCTGAACCTGTGGTTTTGGGTGCTAACGGCCGAATGATTCCTACTGTAATTGATTCCGATCAATTCAGCGAGTTTAATCCGGATAAGGATGCTATTGATTTTTACGAGAGTTTGGAAGGCATGAGGGTGCAACTCGATCAAGCCACAATTGTGGGTCCGTATTCAAGTGAGCCAGGGCTGGCAGTCGTAGTTGATAATGGTGCGAACAATCCATTGCGCACTCCTGCGGGTGGTGTCATTCTGACAGGGGATGGTGCAGAGCCGTTTGAGAGTTCACTTAATCCGCAACGACTGTTTATCAATAAAAAACCGTCCCAAGCTGTCAAAACGGGAGACAAGCTAGATGGCTCTGTTAATGGGGTTATGACTTACTCTAATGGGAACTTTAAAGTGGTTCCTGAAGGTAATCTTCCAGCAATCACACCGAATCCTCTTGAACAAGCAATAACAAATATTCAACCTACCGATGACAAATTGACGATTGCAACGTTCAATGTAGAGAATTTCAGTCAAAAGGATGCGGCTAGAGCTGTTAAAATTGGCGGCATTGTTGTGAATAATCTGAAAAATCCAGATATTATCGGCATTATGGAAGTGCAAGATAATGATGGAGCAACCGACAGTGGAACAACTGCTGCGGATGCGAGTTTCCAGACTTTAATTGATGCGATTGCTAATAAGGGTGGTCCTACGTATAAATACACAGATATCGCTCCGGAAAATAACAAGGATGGCGGAGCACCAGGTGCCAACATTCGATTAGGGTTCCTATATAATGAATCACGTGTGTCCTTGAAAGAAGGAATTAAAGGAAGTGCGACAACAGCAATTCAGGTAGGCGCTGACGGCAGTCTCTCCAATAACCCAGGTCGTATTGCACCGGAAGACGAGGCATTTGCCAGCTCTCGCAAACCGCTTGCCGCTGAATTCGAATTCAATGGTGAACGTGTAGTGGTAATTGCCAACCATTTTAATTCCAAAGGCGGAGACCTGAAGCCTTTTGGGAATATACAACCTGCGACTCGAAGCAGTGAAGTTCAACGTGCGAAGCAAGCTGCGCTGGTGAATGGCTTTGTGAAAGATTTACTGAACAAAGACCCTGAAGTAAATGTTGCTGTTCTTGGTGACTTCAATGACTTTCAATTCTCAAATACCTTGAACATTGTTGAGGGTAATGAACTGGACAATCTGGTAAACGAACTGCCAGAAAATCAGCGCTACTCCTATATCTATGATGGTAATTCTCAGACACTGGATCATATTCTGGTGAGTAAAAACCTGACTGAAACGGCAGCCATCGAAGTGGTGCATGTGAATGCCGATTTTGAGACAGCGGATGGACGGGTGAGTGACCATGATCCACTACTCGCACAATTAAGTATTGGAGAGCCAGTGGAAGAAGGGGACTTCAACCTGCGCGTACTGCACACGAATGATACCCATGCGCATCTGGATAACATCCCACGCCGAGTAACCGCGATTAAGGAAGCACGCAATGATAACACGTTGGTGCTGGATGCAGGAGACGTATTCTCAGGCACATTGTACTTCAATCTGTTTAACGGTCTGGCTGATCTGGAGTTCATGAACATGATCGGATACGATGCCATGACCTTTGGTAATCATGAGTTTGATAAAGGTCCGAGCGTACTGAAAGCATTTATTGAAAAAGCAGAGTTCCCATTTGTGAGTGCCAATATTAACTATTCAAAGGATGCGAGTTTGAGTGGTTTGTACAACGATACCATCGGTAATCCAGGTGAGAAAGCCGGTATCTATCCGGCGATTATTACGGAAGTGAATGGTGAGCGAGTTGGTATTTTCGGACTGACGACACCGGACACAGTATCTCTTTCTTCACCGGGAGATGACTTGAAGTTTGTAGATTATAAAGCAAGTGCACAAGCAACTGTACAGATGCTGCAAAATGAAGGTATCAATAAAATCATTGCTTTGACTCATCTGGGCTACTCAGAGGATCTCAAATTGGCTGAAGCCGTCGAAGGAATCGACATTGTGGTAGGTGGGCATTCACACACCATTCTGAACGCACCCGTTTTGGTGGATACCCATGCGGACCCAACTTTGGTTGTACAAACTGGTGAATATGACGTGTCTCTTGGTCAATTGGATGTTACGTTTGATGAAGCAGGTATATTGAAAAAGTGGAACGGCAAATTGCTGAGTCTGGATGCGCAAGATGCTAACGGTCAATTCGTCTATGCTGATGATGTGGAAGCCGCAAACAAGCTGAAAGAATATGCTCCACTGTTGGAACAATTCAAGAAAACCGTTATTGGTAAAACGAATGTCTTCCTGGATGGAGAACGTGGTACTGTGCGGAAACAGGAAACCAATTTAGGAAACCTGATGACCGACGGTATGCTGGAGAAAGTGAAATCCATTGTGCAGGAGAACGATGTCAAAGGATACGTCGCGATCCAGAACGGCGGTGGTATTCGAGCTTCATTCCAGACAGGTGATATTACGCTGGGTAATCTCTTGACTGTGATGCCATTCGGGAATAACCTGTCTGCGTTGAAAATGACAGGTAAGGAAATCACAGCCGCGTTAGAAAATGGGGTTAGTGGTGTGGAAACGGGAGAAGGGCGCTTCCCGCAAGTGGCAGGCATGCGGTTCTACTACGATTCCACGAAACCAGGCGAAAAAATTGATGCCACAACCAACACCGTGACCCAAGTCGGGCAACGTATGGTCAAAGTTCAGATTAAGAATACAGATGGTACGTACTCGGATATTGATCCGAACGGGTATTATATCGTTGCTACCAATTCATTCATGGCTAACGGTGGAGATTTCTATCGTGCGATGAGAATGGCGAAAGATGATAATCGATTCTACGAATTGAATCTGGTCGATTATGAAATCTTCCATGAACATCTGGACCGTGTAGGTACAGTTGATCAAAAGACGGAAGGACGCAGTACTGATCTTAAGGGCAAGCCACTTCCTGGGGACGGAAATGGAAGCAATCCTGGTAATGGTGGCGGCAATAATGGCAGTAATCCGGGCAGTGGTAACAATGGTGGAGGGTCTACAACACCAACTCAGCCTGTAACTCCGACTACACCAACCAACCCTACAAACCCAACTATACCAACCGTTCCGGGCAATGGAGGAGGGACTAATCCAACGACTCCGGTTGTGGACCTGAAAGATATCGGTAATCACTGGGCGGCGGCTGCCATTGAGCAGGCCATTTCCCGGGGAATTGTAAACGGGTATCAGGATGGTAATTTCCGTCCGAATGCACCAGCCACCCGCGCCGAATTCATTGTTATGTTGGGAAGAGCATTTGAACTTCCAGCAAGCAACAAGGTATTGACGTTTAAGGATGCGGCTGGGATACCTGCATGGGCGCAATCCTTTATTGCTCAAGCAGTCGATCAAGGCATCATTAGCGGTTATACGGATGATACGTTCCGTTCATCGGGCAAAGTATCACGGGTAGAGATGACGGTTATGCTCGTCAGAGCACTCGGTCTTCCTGTACCGTCCAATCCGTCATTGAGCTTTGCGGACGCAGATAAAGTACCAACCTGGGCTGTTCCATACATCGCTACTGCTTATGATGCAGGACTGGTGAAGGGAACAGGCAAAAATAGGTTTAATCCACTGGCTGAAGCAACACGTGCTGAAGTGGTGACCCTGCTATTGTCGGCAAGTGAGTTGCAGGCTAAATAAAGACTATTCAATCTTCCTATGAAAAGGAAGCCAAAACCAGTTTTAACCTTAAGCGCTAAACTCCTTTACGCTAATGAAAACAGCTTGCAGGCTTCCATCTGCAAGCTGTTTTTTTACTAATTCATACCTGTTCATTTTTACCAGAGGAAGGTATAGTAGACAGGATTATATGGAAGGAGTGTTGACGTAATGCAAGATCAACCCGTTTTAATCGCACTATTTGCCATCGCAGCAGGAATTTTTAGTTTGCTCGGAGGAATTAACAACTGGGACTGGTTTATGAAGAGCTTTCGAGCAGGGATCTTTGTGAAGACCATTGGACGGCAGGGCGCAAGAGTAGTATATGGTATTCTCGGTGTTGTCCTGATTGTCATTGGTGTACTGCTGTTACTGATTGGTAAAGTGTAGGAATAGAGAAGAAAGAAAAAACATGCAGAGCCCGAGTACATAATTCAGTTTCACAGCCTGTAATGTAGAAAGCAACGATTAGTACGTTAGTTTTATGCTTGAGATTCGAGGTTAGTTAGGTGTGGAGATTAGCATTTTAAAATGTCTTGAAGCCCAAGCCTTTATACTCTTGTTAAGGGAGCCGATTTTCTAAGGAACTCAGGACGCCTTATTTCGCCTTCAGCTCTTCTTTTTACAATGTAAGGAACATCAGGCACGTTATTTACTGGAATCCCTGACAAAAACACTGCAAACGACTGTTTTATTCTGATATAGCCTGTCTCAGGTTCTTTAGATTTCTGGAATCACTTGATATCCTTGAATAAGGCGTCTCCGATTCGTTAGCACTTTTAATGAAAATCCTCTTTAACGGCATTTCAGGTACATTGAGGTTTTCATTAGGTTTGAAGACATTCCCAAGTAAAAGTTACACTCAAAAAGACCACCGAAAAATTTCGGTGGTCTTTTTACCAGATTCAGGTTTAACCATCTCAAACTGGTTTAATTATCTTTTAAATCTTCAATAGAGTTGATGTCCATATAGGTTGGTACAACCAGACCTGTTTTGGCACCGTCCATATTCGGACCCAGATCATCGATCTGATCCTTATACTTGTTGTAATAATCTGATGAAGTAAGTGGTAACCATGCGGCTGGTGTAGCATCTACATCACCGTTGGCGATGCCAGTCCACATTGGACCGATTTCAACTTGAAGAGAAGTGACGTTGTAACCGAGTTTTTCCTTCAGAACATACTCCAGCAAGTTGGTACTTGCGATTTCGGAGTCCCAGGCTACATAACTTAGTTTGATGGGGTCACCATTCACTGGAGTTAGACCTTTGGTCCACTCAGCCACTTGGTCACTATGCTTTTCTGCATAAGCGGCAGCAGCTTGCTGAGCATCTTCTCCATTTTGAATAGCGATCATAATCTCACCCATATCTTCAGTTGTCCAAGAGAAGCGATCAAGGAATTCATAAGCGACAGGTTTGTCTTCCTTTAACCCTTTACGGGCAATGGTATGAATCTGTTCGGCTTCACCGTAGACACCTTCTGGATCCTCCAGATATTTCAGATCATATGCGTTGAACATCCAATGTGGTGTCCAACCAGTAACGATGACCGGCTCCTTATTTTTAACTGCTTTATCCAGCGTAGCTGTCATTGCGGCTCCTGAACCTTCAACCAGTTTCCAGTCAGACAGACCGTATTTCTCAATGGCACTTGCTGTAGATCTCATAATTCCGGCACCCGGATCGATACCGATAATTTGATGATTGACCTCTTTGCCCACATTGGCATTTGCCGATGGAGTGGAAGAAGCGGCACCTGTCTCCAGATCTGCAATCGAGTTCACTTCAGTCATATATTTAGGAACCACGAGGCCTGTGCGTACACCTGTCATATTGGCACCCAGATCGTCTACCTGGTCTTTGTAACGTTCCCAGTAGTCTGCGTGAGTCAATGGCAGCCAAGCTGCTGGAGAGGCATCTACGTCGCCTGAGGCAACACCCGTCCACATTGGTCCAGCTTCGACTTGAAGAGCATTAACTTTATAACCCAAGTTGTTTTCCATCACATATTTCAGCAAGTTGGTACTTGCGATTTCGGAATCCCAAGCCACATAGCTAAGTTTGAATGCATCACCGTTCACTGGAGTCAGACCTTTAGTCCACTCAGCAATCTGATCGGCATGTTTCTCGGCATATGCTTTAGCTGCTTCTTCCGGGGATGTGCCATCCTGAATGGCAGTCATCATTTCACCCATTTCATCCGATGTCCATTGGAAACGGGACAGGAATTCAAACGCAACAGGGTGATCTTCTTTCAGACCTTTACGAGCGATGGTATGAATTTCTTCAGCATCACCAAAAGATTTCTCAGGGTCTTCCAAATATTTTAGATCATATTTGTTGAACATCCAGTGCGGAGTCCAACCTGTGATGATGATTGGTTCTTCATTTTTGAGCGCTTTGTCCAGCGTGGCTGTCATGGCTGCACCAGAGCCTTCAATAAGAGTCCAGTCAGTCAGTTTATAGTCTTCAATCGCTTTTGCAGCAGACTTCATGATACCAGCCCCTGGATCGATACCAATAATCTGATAATTCACTTCTTCACCTACAGCATTGGCTGCCGAATTGTTGCCACCAGCGGAAGTTGTACCACCAACGAAGTATTGTGAGAAACCAGCTACAAGCACAAGGAATGTTGCCGCAACCGTGATCCATGCTTTTTGCTTTGCTGTAATACGTGAGGTCTTTTTGCGACCTGGCATAAACAGATTTTGTGTAAAACGGTCCAATACAATCGCGAGTACAACAACGGCTAGACCGGCTTCAAAACCTTTACCGATTTGCAGCTGTGTTACCGCACGATAGACTTCCGCACCAATACCTTGTGCACCGATCATGGATGCAATAACAACCATGGATAGTGACAGCATGATCGTCTGGTTAATACCGGACATCACGGTAGGCAGAGCGAGAGGAAGCTGTACTTTAAATAACTTTTGCATGGAAGTCGAACCGAAAGCATCAGCTGCTTCAACCAATTCGCCAGATACCTGTCTGATACCCAGATGAGTCAGACGAATCGTTGGTGGAATCGCAAAAATAACGGATGCGATAACACCTGGAACGACACCAAGGCTAAAGAATGTAACCGCAGGCAGCAAGTAGACAAATGCAGGCATTGTCTGCATGAAGTCAAGCAGCGGTGTAATAATGCGTGCTGCAGTTTTGCTATATGCCAACCAGATTCCGACTGGAACCCCAATCAGAATGGAGATTAATCCTGAAGTAATAACCAAGCCGAGCGTGTCCATAGATTGGGACCAGTACCCGAGGTTATCTACGAGCAAGAATCCAATCACCGTGAATAGGGTAAGTGGGAGGCGACCCACAAGGAACGCTAAAACACCCAGTATCGCAATGAACAGAAGCGGATGGGGCAACATGAACAGCCCGGAGAAGAATCCGACCACTGCCTGAATAACAACAGAGATGACATTAAACAATCCGGAGAGCGAGGAGCTCATCCAGTCAACGATGGATTCAATCCACGATGCTAGTGGTATTTTGGGAATCATTCACAAGTTCCTCCTTTACTGCAACTTCACCGCTAAGTGCACCCAGCAGGGCACCGCGGACGATAACACCTTGCAGACGGCCAGTCTCACCAACAACAGCGAGAGGCACATGGGCTGAACTTACCATTTCGAACAATTCATGAATCAGGGTCTCAGGCGCAACAGTCGGCCCGTCCGTGATCAGAATGTCGTTCAATACTTTATTTTCGCGCATCGCACGGGTAGCATCTTCAGCTGTGATGACACCAAGCAGTTTTTTCGAACGGTCAATGACAAACAGGTTGGAAATACCACGTTCGCGCATTAATTCGAGGGCAACACGAGGACCACGGTCAAGCGTAATGGTTTCAGGGCGACGCATTACGTGAGAGGCTGTAAGGACCTTGGACAGATCCACGTCTTCGACGAAGCGGGCCACGTATGAGTTGGCCGGTTGAATCATGATTTCTTCCGGTGTACCAATCTGCACAACTGCGCCGTCTTTCATGAGTGCAATCCGATCGCCGATGCGCAGCGCTTCGTCCAAGTCATGGGTAATGAAAATAATGGTCTTTTTCATTTTATCCTGAAGCTCGATTAATTCATCCTGCATATCACGGCGAATCAATGGATCAAGTGCACTGAAGGCTTCATCCATCAATAGTACTTCCGGGTCATTGGCAAGTGCACGGGCCAAGCCGACACGTTGCTGCATACCGCCACTGAGTTCATCTGGCATTTTATCTTCCCAGCCTTTAAGGCCGACCAGTTCAAGTGAGGTTTTTGCTTTTTCGCGGCGTACTTCCTTATCTACTTTCTGTATTTCCAATCCATACTCCACATTATCAAGAACGGTACGGTGTGGGAATAACGCAAACTTCTGGAAGACCATGCTGATCGTTTTCCGACGCACTTCGCGCAATTGTTCTTTGTTCATCTTGCGTAGATCCTTACCATGGACCAGAATTTCTCCGGATGTTGGTTCAATCAGACGATTAAACATCCGAACCAGTGTAGATTTACCACTCCCGGACAGTCCCATAATAACGAAGATTTCGCCTTCCTTAATATCCATGTTGACCCGGTTGACACCAACCGTTATCTGTTTTTCTTTGGCCAACTTTTCTTTCCCCCAACCTTGCTCCAGTAATTGCAGACCTTGCTCGGTTTGGGGTCCAAACAATTTACTTACGTTTTTCACTTCAAGTATGGTCATGTTTTCACCCCTTCTGATGTGTTGTGCACTTCGAACGGCTTTCAGCATCCATAAGCCCATACACTTATGCGCCCAGCCACGAAATCCGGTAATTGTTGCTTCGCTTCCCGTCTTTCTGGGTAACGTTTTTAATACTAACAATACTTAACCAGTATATCAACTGAATAAACAGTACATAATGTTTGTACAGTAAAAACTGTACAAAGTTTTTCGTCCATATACTCCGTCGTTCTCCTTTTTCTGGCTAATAAGGCAGCTTTACATTTGACATTGCTTTTCCTACAATAGAAAATGAGCTGAATTGAAGCTGAATTTTTTGGTTAAAAGATAGTCATAGGCAAATGTAGCCTGGTAAAGTTCCCATTTTCATACATTGGGTGAAAGAAAGCCCTCTGGCATATAGGATGTCCGGCCGGATGCTTTCCCATGTAAGCAGGACTTTAAAGTGTTGCAATTATTTTGCCAAGACTGTGGAATGTTCAGAATGGAGGTTGCAAGCATGGGCTTGGACCATTTACAAGAGGAACAGCAGGCATCCGTGCTGAAGATTCGTAAGCGTGTCATCGAAGCCATTGGACGTAATATGGATCTTTACGGCGTTACGCTGTCTACGGGACACTTATATGGATTGCTATTTTTTGCAGACAAACCAATGACCCTTGACGATATGGGACGGGAAATGGAAATGAGCAAAACGAGTATGAGTACAGGTGTACGAACACTGCTGGATTTGAAGATGGTGAACAAAGTGTGGAGCAAGGGCTCCAGGAAAGACCTATATGAAGTGGAATATGACTGGCATCAAACGTTTACGGATTATTTTGCGATCAAATGGAAAAAGGCCGTGGAGAGTAATCTTCAGGTTCTGCGAAAATCAATTGAAGAAATGAATCGGTTAGTCGAAGATCTGGATGAAGAGGCGGATGCTGAACTGATCCACATCCTGATGGAAGACAAACATAAGATTTTGCAAGCGGAAGCATACTACAAATGGTTGGATCGGTTAATCGATACCATGGAAAATGAAGAGATATACAAGCTTGTTCCAAAAGAAGAGATCAAGGAACACTCATAATTACATGCAAAAGGCCCTTTCCGTCACAGGAGGGGCCTTTTGGTTTGTTATATACTCTCTTTATATTAATGAAGGAACACGATGGAAAAGAAAAAATTCCACATCGTTTCAAGCTGATAGTTTCGTTTAATGTCCAATCAGACCTGCTTGAGGAAAGGCTACAGGCTGCTGTGAGATCTGTTGCAGTTCATTCAGTATCTGCATTTGGCCAGCCGGAGTCCAGCATAACCGTTGCCAATCTGAGATATCGTGAACGTTACCATGCAACACGGCAGGGGAACGATTCCAGAATGCCGTTTGCTTCATGCGCCGGAACACCTTTTCACTGGCAGGCTGAAGCGAAGCACGGTGGATCAACAGGTAATCTGTGTCCAGCACGGGAATACTATCTGCTGCATAATCATTCCGGGAGATTTCGGGAGATACAAGCTGGGCAGGCAGGAGTCCCAACTCAGCATACAACAAGTGATTTAATGGATG
>Ga0209437_100710_pt1 | contig 17236 bp, 18 predicted proteins | sample AraplaL_Cvi_mTSA_FD_184266 | JGI IMG/M metagenome (GOLD analysis project Ga0209437, IMG submission 184266) | Arabidopsis root microbial communities from the University of North Carolina, USA - plate scrape CL_Cvi_mTSA (SPAdes) (version 2) | ecosystem: Host-associated > Plants > Roots > Endosphere...
AGAACGTACTTCTTAATAATGGCCGAATCGACATACTGGTGAACAATGCAGGATTTGCGGTTGGCGGGTTCATTGAGGAAGTATCGATGGCGGATTGGCGGCGCCAGATGGATACGAATCTGTTTGGGTTAATCGCTGTGACACGTGCGGTCTTGCCTGTGATGCGTGAACAGAAGCAGGGTTTAATCGTTAACTTGTCCAGTGTCAGCGGGTTGTCCGGTTTTCCAGGATATGCTCCGTATGCTGCCTCCAAATTCGCTGTGGAGGGATTCACGGAAAGTCTGCGGCATGAGATGTCTTCGTTCGGCGTTCGCGTGGTATTGGTTGAACCAGGCGCTTATCGTACGCCGATCTGGAATAAAGGTTTGGGTGAGATTCACCGGAGCGAGGACTCTCCGTATAAGCATAAGCTGGATGCGGTCCTTCGTTATTCCCAACATGCGAGCGAGACGGCACCTGACCCACAGGAAGTGGCAGATCTGATCGGACGAATTGCGCGAATGCGTGCACCAAGACTTCGATATGCGTTGGGGAAAGGTTCACGTGTGCTCATCATAGGCAAGTTGTTTCTACCCTGGAAGTGGCTGGAGTGGATCATTGCCCGTGGATTAAAATAGACATTAGGTACGAGTCAAGATTGCATAATTTCCGAAAGGGAGGGATGGGCCATCTTCGAATTCATCGTTATTATTTTACTTCTTGCGATTGTGGTTCTGCTTTTTCGCATTAACAGCAAGCTGCCGGAACGTGATTGGGTGAAGGAAGCGATGGAACGGGATCGGAATCAGAAACATAACCAGGATGCTCCAAATTAAAAAAAGCGGAGGTTACCAATGAAAATTGCATTCGTTTTGTTTGATGGACTGACTTTCCTTGATTTTGCAGGGTTTTATGATGTGATCAATCGGTTGAATTTCTTTGAGCAAACCAAAGGAACAACGTGGGAAACCTGTGCAATGACAGATCAGGTCACGGATGAGTCTGGTTTAACGATGAAGGTGGATCAAGTGAAGCCTGACCTATCGGAGTATGATCTCGTGTTTGTCCCCGGAGGCATGGGAACGCGTAAGCTTCGATACGACGAGGCATTTGTGGGTTGGCTGAGACAGGCTGCGTCTGTACCTTTGAAGGTTTCGGTGTGCACAGGCTCTCTGCTGCTGGGTGCAGCTGGTTTTTTATCCGGCAAAAAAGCAACAACACATCCTTATGCATATGATTTGCTTCAGCCGTATGTTGATGAGGTGATTCAGAAGCGGATTGTAAAAGATGGAAATGTAATTACAGCCGGTGGAGTAGCCACGTCCATTGATCTGGGGATTTATGTTGTTGGGTTGCTTGCGGGACAGGAAGCGGCAGCAAATGTGAAACTCCAGATCGATTATCCTTATGAAATGCAGGGAGTGGTCGAAGAATGAACGAAAATGGAAAGCAAGAGACCTATATCATTCGCAATATTAAGCGGGATGAAGCAGACGTATACTGGCCTTTTCGACTGGAAGCACTGAAAACACATCCTGAAGCCTTCGGGGCTTCCTTCGAATGGTCCATTCAGATCCCCATGAATGAAGTGCAGGAACGCATACATAACGAGCCCGACGATTATATTCTGGGCGCATATACAACAGAAGGAACATTGGCGGGAATGATGGGTTTCAAAAGGGAACACGGCCTGAAACTCAGGCATAAAGGCATGATCTGGAGCGTCTATGTTGCTCCGCTATATCGAGGATGTGGGCTGGCTTCGCGCATGCTCAGCGAGGTGCTGGATCGGGGAAGACATCTGGAGGGCATCAAACAGATTAATCTGAGTGTAGTGACAACCAATGAATCAGCCAGACGTTTATACGAGCGATATGGATTTGAAGTTTATGGCATCGAGCGTAACGCATTGGAAGTCCATGGTCAGGGATATGATGAAGCGCATATGAATTACTTTTATACGGGGCATTCAACATGGAATGAGGATATCACAGCAGGAGGTGTCCTATGACAGGTCAAGTTGAACTTGAGATCGACGGTATCCCCTTTGTCTTGAAAGAGTCTCATTCATTTGATTGGTTACGGCCCATGGGTACGGTCTTTCGCGTATTCGATCAGCAGGATTCAGGCAATCTCTCCTTCGGTATCATGCAAAAGGATGGAAAGAGATTGTTCGTAAAGTATGCGGGAGCACATACCATTCATGCGAATCATACAGGAAGCCCCCCGGAAGCCATTCGTAATCTGAAATCATCTGTTTCCGTCTATGAAGATTTGGCGCATGTCACGTTGATTCGACTAACGGATCATTTTGCGACGGATGAGGGCTATGCCTGTGTCTTCGACTGGGTAGATGGGGAATGTCTGCATTCCTACTGGTATTTTCCACCTCCAGCCAAGTACGAAGATCCACGTTCGCCCTACTATCGGTTTAGACAGCTTCCAGTGAAGACACGTATTCGGGCGATGGAACAGATTCTGAATTTTCATATCGAGGTGGAACGGAGAGGTTATGTGGCTGTTGATTTGTATGATGGCAGTCTGATCTATGATTTTGACAAACATTTAATGAAAATTTGTGATATCGACTTGTATTGGAAGGGTTCTTTTACCAATAACATGGGGCGTATGTGGGGATCTTCCCGTTTCATGTCTCCAGAGGAATTTGAGCGGGGTGCACTCATAGATGCGGTTACCAATGTATTCAATATGGGGGCGACGGCGTTCGGGTTGCTGGGTGGGGAGAAAGATCGTTCTTATGCCAGGTGGGATGCTGGAGAAGCGTTGTATCAGGTTGTGATACGTGCAGTCAGCGCCGATCGGTCCCAGCGGTACGCATCAATTGCGGAAATGGGTGAGGCTTGGAAACAAGCTGTGATGCAAGATCAATAAGTCTTGTGAAGGGGATATTCGCAAATATGCAAAATCCATTCGTATGTGTGTGAGAAATACCGTATAATGGAAATTATTAAGGGGGTGCAGATGATGTGCAGATATGCCATGTCGGGACCATACAAAGACATCTATGCATGCTTCAATTGTCGCAAATCATTTAAACAAGTTTCCAGAGACGACCTGGGCCCTGAAGTGGTGGCACAACTTGAATATAAATGCCCGCAATGTGCTGCGTCTATGGTTAGCATGGGACAGGATTTCCAGACGCCTAAACAAAATGATACCAAACAATGGACCAAAGTGATGATTCTGTATCGCCATGGTTATACCTTTCATAATTGTGGGTGCGGGGCTGGATATCGCCCGGCTGATTTACGTGAATTATCCGCTTTTCTGGAGCAGCAAGAAGCTGGTAAAGGCAGTGAAGGCAAACGATTATTGCAAAGGTTAACTTCATAGTTATGGCTCCTACATCGAACCTGTCGTCTATGGAAATGTTGAAAATACAGGTGAGCACGTTGTATACAATCAATGAGCAACAGCGTCTATTAAGCATTAACGAGCCGGGGGGTGGGCAGGCTCCAGCCATTTTTATCGGCATGACTTCTGCCGGTTCACTGATCTATTACCATGAGCAGTTACCGCCGGATCTGATGGATGAATTGGGTAAGGATTGCGAGCTTCCACTGGATATTCCGAAACTGATTCGAAAGGTGGAGACCTTTGAGCCAGTTAACCGTGTGTGGATGGGACCGGCCTATGCCTTTCCTGAGTCATCTGACGAATGGAATCTGCAGGTTCAGTTGATTGGTCAGGAGCAGTGTTATTTGCTGGCAGAGCATTTTCCTGAATTAACAGATCTCTTGCATGAAAAATGGCCTGTTTCGGCTTATGTTATTGGTGATTCTGCTGTGGCAGTGTGCTGCTCCGCAAGGCTCTCCGAACATGGGGCAGAAGCAAGTCTATATACGGCACCCGGTTATAGAGGGCATGGGTATGCAGCGGAGACGGTAAAATGCTGGCAGTATCATGTCAAGGAGCGTGGACGCATGCCAATCTACAGTACATCTTGGGATAATCTCGCTTCGCAGCAAGTTGCCCGTAAACTGGGATTAATTCAGTTCGGTGTGGATTTCAGTATCACAACTGTGGAGTTGAGGAAGGGCTGTGATGTTGGATGATCCGCACTTTCGTACAAAAGGATCTGCAGTATGTCATTGAAGCGCATATTCGAATCTATCGAGATGAGTATAATTATGATGATAGCTTTGCCGAATTTATCACGAATGCGGTGAATTCGTTTGCACTTTCAGGTAATCATGCGAGGGAGATGTTATGGATCGTTGAGTTAGATCAGACTTATTCCGGCTCCATAGGAATTACTCATGTGAATGAACATACGGCTCAACTGCGCTGGTTTCTGATCGAACCGGAAGCACGTGGTGCAGGATGGGGCGGAAAGCTTATCCAACAGGCAGTTCTTTTTGCAAAAGAAAAAGGCTACACATCCGTGATCCTGTGGACCAATAAGTCTTTGATCGGCGCGCGTAGATTATATCAATCTGTGGGCTTTGAAGTGAAGGAAGTCCGCAAGCAGTATTTATCGGGGCGGGAGCTTACCGAAGAACAATGGGGGCTTGCGCTGTAGTTGGTCAGTGGCTTGAACATAAAAGCGGCATCTGTTGGGTTAACTCGTTTTGAAGGGAGTGGTACAGTGAATCGCAGAAGAATGATTCTGGGTCTGTTATCCGTATGCACAGCCTTGATGGTAGCAGCGTGTTCGACTCGGACGGAAGAACAGGTATTATCAGCAACCATTGCAAGCAATCTACAGCAGATCGTTAGCGACCCTGTCGTCCTGACCAGCAGCAATCCCAATGATTATATTACTGCTAACCGGGAGGCTTACGAGGACATTCTGAATACGGGTGAGGCGGGACTGCCTCTCCTGCTACAGCAGCTAGAATCCAGTCCGGATAACGGGCTCAAGGAATGGGTCATGGCTCAGGCAAGTACGGAACTGCTTGGAAAGCATAGCCCCGTAGAGGAATGGCATAGTGGCAAGGACTGGCTCATGCAGTATAAAATGAACGTAGAATAATGGGTCATCTTCTCTATAGTACCTGACTTAGCGGAAGTAATGGAGGGGGCGGAATCGATTCTGAAGAAGCGATAGCGTTCGCCTTTGTCTCCGAATTTATACATCTATAAGGTTATTCAAGAAAATTTGGAGACAACAGCGATCAGAAGAACGATCCGTAACCGGAATGGTTCCCGCAAGCCGTCAAGCACTGTAGTGTGTGATGAGCCGGAAGTACAAACCTCACCTCCAGTCAGCATGAGCAGCATTGAGAGGTTCTTGGAACCCGAAATAATACATTATAGAGGTGAAATCCTTGAATAAGAAAATTGCTTTTTTTGATTCAGGCATCGGTGGTTTAACCGTTTTGCATAAGGCATTACAACAGTTTCCAGAAGAAAAATTCCTATATTACGCGGATACCTTGCATGTCCCGTATGGAACCAAGTCTGCAGATGAGGTTAGAGGACATATTTTTGATTGTGTGGAAGCCATCGTTCAGGAGGATGTCCAAGCAATCGTAATTGCTTGTAATACAGCAACCAGTCTGACTGTTAAAGATCTGCGCGCCAAGTACGATATCCCGATCATTGGTATGGAGCCTGCGGTGAAACCAGCCGTGGAGATGAATCGTGAGAGTGGGAAGAGAGTGCTTGTATTTGCCACGGCCCTCACCTTGAGCCAAACCAAGTATAACGAACTGGTATCGCGTGTTGATGATCACCACAGTGTGGATTCCATTGCGCTTCCGGAACTTGTGGAATGGTGTGAACGGCTGGATTTTGATCCGAGTAAAATCGCTGATTATTTCCGGTTCAAGCTGGCAGATCTCGATCTTCAGGTGTATGGCACAGTGGTGCTTGGTTGCACGCATTATCCATTCTATACGTCCATTCTGCGCACGGTTCTGCCAGATCATATACAGATTATTGATGGCAGTACAGGCACCGTGAACCATCTGAGGCAGCGGCTTGGACTGGTGGCTCAGCAAGGAGACAGAATTGGGGAACAGGTCACTTTCCTCAGTTCATCAGGCCGACCGGAAGAGCAGGAGAAGATGTACAGTGCACTTCAATATCTTGAGAAGAACTCCATGTAGGTTACACCATAGGAGGTGATAACTATGCAATCCATTTATCTTATCCGTCACGCCAAGGCCACAGGGCAGGAACCCCATGCAGAGCTTACAGATGAAGGGATCAGGCAGGCCGAAAAACTTGCAGATATCTTGGCTCATCAATCCATAACGTATATTGTTTCCAGTCCGTGGAAAAGGGCTGTTCAGACGGCTATGCCGCTGGGCATAGCAACGCTGCAACATATACATACGGATGAACGTCTCCAGGAGAGGATACTTAGCTCTCTTGATCTGCCTAACTGGATGGATGTACTGAAACGTACATATGATGATGTGGATTGGGTGGAAGAAGGCGGGGAATCTTCGAGAAACGCGGCTGCAAGGGGGTTGGCACTACTGGAAGAGTTGTGGAGCAGACCTGAACAACACGGGGCCGTGGTTACACATGGGAACTTGTTATCACTACTTATTCGTGAGTATGAACCATCCTTTGGCTATGAAGAGTGGGCTAAACTTTCTAACCCGGATGTGTATGTGCTGGAGAGACAACGGCCAGATGCAGGGCAGCTCACCATTCGCAGAATCTGGACAGATTAAACAGGAAAAGAGTGCTCCAGCGATAGGATATCAGCCAGAACACTCTTTTCGTTTATTCATAGGGCATTTTACAATGCGGCAATCATGATCATAACCCATCCAGCCAAAAATGCGACTCCGCCAAGTGGGGTAATGGCTCCCAATTTGCGAACACCCGTTACACTTAAAGTGTACAGGCTTCCAGAGAACAGGATGATCCCGGCAAACATCAGCCATCCGGCAATCATGACGAGTGAAGAGGATTCGAGACGGTCTGCCAGCAGTCCAATCAGGATGATCCCCAGTCCGTGGATGAGGTGATATTGAACGCCGGTTTCATAGATTTTGATCATGTCAGCGGATAATTTGCGCTTGAGCGCGTGTGCGCCAAAAGCACCCAAAGCAACAGCCAAGAACATCATAATACTGCCGAGTATAATCAGGGTTTGCAAAGTGTTTTTCTCTCCTTTTAAGGGTAATTAGTTATAACATCAAGGTTTATTTTGCACGAGTGTTGTTTAGAGTTTACGCAATTGAATCTGCCCAATGGAGTGATCGGCTTCCTTTTTCAGAATCAGTCTGGCACGCCCTTTGGTTGGCAAAATGTTTTCATGCAGGTTTTTGGCATTGATATCCTGCCAGATCTGGTTGGCGGTACGCACGGTTTCTTCTTCATCAATATTGGCGAATCGTTGATGGAAAAAGGAATCCGTGTCCTGGAATGCCGTATTGCGGAGTAGCTTGAAACGCTCAACGTACCAGTGTCTTATATGCTCTTCTTCTGCATCAATGTAGATGGAGAAATCAAAGAAATCACTAACTAGCAAAGGCGTTTCTTTTTTGACCTGAAGTACATTGATGCCTTCAATTATGAGAATATCCGGTTGACAGATCTGCTTCTCTTCCCCTTGAATGACATCGTAGGCGAGATGAGAGTACACCGGTGCTTTCACTTCGGGCTTGCCTGATTTCACATCGCCCATGAACTGAATCAGGGATTTGATATCATAGCTTTCCGGGAATCCCTTGCGGTTCATAATGCCCTTCTCTTGCAGGACAGCGTTGGGATATAAGAAACCGTCGGTTGTGACAAGGTCAACCTTCGGACTATTCTTGCCTCGGGCGAGCAGTGCCTGAAGCAAGCGGGCCGCTGTACTTTTGCCCACGGCAACACTTCCCCCGATTCCAATGATGTAGGGGGTGGGGAGAGCTTCTTTTTTCATAAAGGAGGCCGTTAGTCGATTCAGCTCTCGTGAAACTCTTGCATATAGGTCAATAAAGTGGGTAAGAGGCAAATATATATCTTCGACTTCTTGAATCGATACCTCTTCATTCAATCCCTTTAACTGTTCTAATTCGGCTTCCGTCAGTGGAAGAGTGGTCTGATGTTCTTTAAGTTCAGCCCATTCCTTGCGGTTAAACTCGATGTAAGGAGAGTATAAATTCATGAGATCCCGCTTTCTGTATGTAATATAATTGTGGACACAACCTTTAGTGTACCAAATTTCAGGAAACTGACAACACCTTTACATTGTGCATTCCATAATGCCTTTCGTGGAAATGGAGCGAAAACCAACTTATAGGAAAGTTTAACCCAATTTATGTTAAAGTCAACGTATACCATGCGGAAGGGTGACAGCATATGATCATATATGAGAGAGAGCATGATTTTGTTTTGACCGCACAGCATGAGCATGGATTAGTAGCCGGAGAGATGGCTTCCCACTGGAAAAAAGAATTACTAGCCGATGCTGCGCATCGGGATGAATTGATTCTAGCGGCGAGGGAACATGACCGGGGATGGATTGAGTTGGATGCTGCTCCGTTCTGGAATGATTACAGCCAATCACCATATTCGTTTCGTGATTTTCCTTTGCGTCCGCGTTTTGTATTCTACCATAAAGGGATTGAAGAGGTTCGTCAGAAAAACCTCTACGCCGGATTATTGTGCAGCTTGATGTATACGGAGCTATTCCAGAAAAATCTGGGTGCTAATGCTCAGGATGATGAAGACATCCGAGACTATCTCCAGGAAGAACACGAACGTCAGCTGAGTTGGGAAGAACAGCTTGGCGGTGATGCTGAAGCACTGAAACAGAGGCTGCAAAGTGATGTGGAGATCATGCTTTTCTGTGATCAGCTCAGTTTGTTTCTCTGTATGGAGGAACCTGGAACACCTGCTGCGCGTTATGATTTTTTTGCAGAAGGGCTTAGTTGCACGTTTGATGCCTGTTCCAGACAACCGATTCAGGCAGAGTGGCTATCCAATGAAAAAGTAGGCCTGTCTTTTTTCCCGTTTGATGAAGACTTTACGGTCGTTTTGCCTTACAAATCGGTGCCAAAGGCAAGTATCCGCAAATTCGGTATGCAACAGGCTTACCGCCGGGCTGAATGGAAGGAACGTCGCGTGTTGATTACGGAATTGAACTGAGAACTGGAAACGCCAAGCTAGAGCAATGAGCAGCATAGAATATCACAAAACAGGCGGGCTTCTGATGTACAGAGCGTCCGCCTTTCGTATGCATATATATCATCATGGACTATACTGCGGAACCGGTGAAAATACCAATAAATCAGCGTGGGAATAAAGAAGGAAAACACAGGTTATTCCCAGAAATGTTAGTGTACAGCAGAGAAGCGCATGTTAGCAGGAGGACGAATATGAGCACCAGAATAGAGATATTAACAATGTGTATGGTATGGGACAAAATGAATGATCAGGTGTTATTAATGAATCGGCCGGATCGCAAAGGATTTCCGGGATACATCGCTCCTGGGGGAAAGGTAGACTTTCCGGAGAGCATTGTGGATGGTGCTGTGCGGGAGGTTCTGGAGGAGACAGGTTTAACGGTCAATGAGATTACGTATAAAGGACTCGATGAGTTCTGTGATCCTCAACAAGGGTTACGATACATGGTATTTAACTATCTGGCGACTTCATTCGAGGGTCAATTATTGCTAGATCCGCCCGAAGGCGAACTGTTATGGGTGCCTATGAAGCGGGTATTCGAGCTACCGATGCAGGACTGGTTTGCTGAACGGCTCCCGCGTTTTTTCCAAAAAGGTACGTTTGAGCGGAGTGTAATCTGGGAGAAGTCATCCGGACGTACGCTGCAAGAGACATTTATGGTGTATAGCGATTCTGTTCTTGAACAGCGCGAAGTCCGGTAAGGGGAATTGAAGGTTGGATACAGCATGTAAAATTCTCAATTAATGATCGGTCATAATGTATCATCCATATCTATATATTTATATCCAGATATTATGATATAATGAAGTTTACTATTTTTATGGGAGATGAGTAGTCTGTGGGGATCGTATTTCGTGATAAGTTGGAAGATATAGATCTTGAACAGCTAGATGGGAATTTTTTTGATGGTTGGCCAAACCCGCCGTCTACGCCAACTTTTCTAAAGTTGCTGGAAAAGTCCTATGCCATTGAACTGGCTGTTGATGAAGATACCGGAAAGGTGGTCGGATTCATACAAGCCATCTCTGATGGTGTTCTCAGCGCGTATATCCCCTTACTGGAAGTAGTACCAGAGTATAAGGGTCGGGGAATCGGGACGGCTCTTGTTCAACGCATGTTTGAACGTCTTCGTGATCTTTATATGATTGATCTCTTATGTGATCCGGAACTGCAGACGTTCTATGAGAAACAGGGGATGTCCAAAGCATCAGGAATGGTTATTCGTCATTATCAAAATCAATCGGGTACAGTAGTTGGTTAATAGATTGGGTGATAGGTTTGTTAGACTCAAGCAAGATATATTTGTAGATCTGCCATACATAGGCTTCTGCAAACAGAACGAGAATGAATATTGTACGATGAAAAGGTGGAGATTGGCATGAAATTGTCGTTCCGGATTTTGGACTGGGAAGAAGAGCGACCGTACGAACTTTTATTGATGGCTGATCCTTCAAAAGCAATTGTTGATGAGTACCTGAGTCGGGGTGTTTGTTTTATTGCTGAGTATGAAGGAGAGATGGTTGGAGAGTTCGTATTGTTGAAGACTCGTCCGGAGACTGCCGAGATTGTTAATATTGCTGTACAGGAAGAACTGCAGGGACAAGGTGTGGGCAAACACATGATTAAGGAAGCGATGGAAGCTGCACGTAGATTAGGCTGCCGGATTCTGGAAATTGGGACAGGCAACTCCAGTTTTCACCAATTGAAGTTATACCAACGTTGCGGTTTCCGCATTATCGGGGTTGATCGTGATTTCTTTGTGAGGCATTATGAGGAAGAGATTATAGAGGATGGTATTCGCTGTGTGGATATGATCCGTATGGCCATAGATCTGGATGCTGTTACAGAGGATGAAGAGAAATAGAAGTATTCGCTGAGTTGAATTTGTTGAATTCAAAGAAGCTGCTCGGATAATTTATGTCTGGGCGAGCTTTTTTCAGTTGGTCTCCTGAAGAAAACCCCAATTATTTGTTGATTGTGATGTCAATTGGTTAATGTTTAACTGGACGGTTTGTTTTTGAACATAATGGACCACAATTTAATTAAGGAGGTAAATGGGAGATCGTATGCCTATTTTGTTGTAATTAAGCGTTCGTTGTTCTATCCAAATTGCTCGATTTATTCGATTCATCTAATTTATGCATCAATTGAGCTAAAAATAGGAAATGCTCCTGAGCGTAAAAGTTTATAGAATAGATATTAGAACACGGACTTCACTTGAAGAAGAGGAGAAAGTGTAACCTTCGAACGGATCAGGACAGTATTCGACATCTGTGCGACGGTATATACAATCATTGTTTTACTTTGATTTTGAAAACGCAGACAAACCTTGACGGGAGCGTCGGACTAACGTTACTACCACCAACAGCACGATTATTGGACTTCATGAAAAATTTCGCTTAAAATGTTGAACGAACGCAAATTACGGCTTAGTCAATGATTTCCGTCAAAAACTTATGACTAAATCAAGACGGAGGGAACGTCGATGACGATCGTGGAAGGCAACAAGAAGCCCTGGGAAAGTTACTATGGCCCCAATATGGGATACGTACAGGAACAATATGAATTATTTGCTCAAGACCCTGGTTCGGTTACACCGGCCTATCGTGAACTATTTGAACAATGGGGTGCACCGCCAATGTCTGGCAGGGATGCACGTACAACCTCGAATTCCGGCAACGCCCAATCGGCTTCCGGAAGCGTAGATATTCAATTATTACAGAAAGCGGTTACAGCAGGTAAGCTGGTATGGAATATTCGTACGTATGGTCACCTTGCTGCAGACATAGATCCGCTTGGAATCAGTGAAGATACAGATACATCTTTGCTGGAACCTCAGCATTTTGAATTAAACGAAGAAGATCTGAAAGCTTTGCCTGCTTCCCTGATCTGGGAAGGTGCAGATGGGCAGACAGCAACCGGATGGGATGCAATCCAACGCTTGCGTCAGATTTACACTGGACCCATGGCCTATGAATTCAGTCATGTACACGAAGTTCAAGAACGTGAGTGGTTGAATCGCCGTGCGGAATCCCGGACTTCACCAGCTCCGCTTACGCCGCAAGAACGTAAGGCTTTGCTGGAACGTTTGGTTGAAGTTGAGCAATTTGAAGATTATCTTCACAAAACATTTGTTGGACAGAAACGTTTCTCCATCGAAGGTAACGATGTGCTTGTACCGATGCTGGATGAAGCTGTCCGCATCATGGCAGAAGCCGGATCAAGCCACATTCTGATGGGTATGGCCCACCGTGGACGGTTAAATGTACTGGCTCATGTTTTGGGCAAACCGTACAGCAAAATTTTCTCTGAATTCCATCATGCTCCGAACAAAGACCTGGTTCCATCGGAAGGTTCGACTGGAATCAACTACGGTTGGACGGGGGATGTCAAATATCATATGGGTGCCAACCGTTTTGTAAAAGACGGGGAAACTGTGCAGGCCCGCCTGACTCTGGCGAATAACCCGAGCCATCTGGAATACGTCAATCCGGTTGTACAAGGGTTTGCACGTGCGGCTCAGGATGACCGTCGTGACCCTGGATATCCGAAGCAGGATGTAACGAAGGCAGCTACCATTTTGATGCACGGTGATGCAGCATTCCCTGGAGAAGGGATCGTTGCAGAGACGCTTAACTTCAAAGCTCTGCCAGGATATCAGAATGGCGGAACCATCCATATTATCGTCAACAATCGTCTGGGTTTCACTACAGATAGCGGTGATTCCCGTTCAACGTACTACGCAAGTGACCTTGCTAAAGGGTACGAAATTCCGATTGTACACGTTAATGCGGACAATCCGGAAGCTTGTATTGCAGCCATTCGTATGGCAGCAGAGTATCGCAATCGTTTTAAAAAGGATTTTCTGATCGACTTGATCGGATACCGTCGTTACGGTCATAATGAAACCGATGATCCCGAAACGACTCAACCTATCGTTTATGACAAGGTGAAGAACCATCCAACGGTAAGCCACTTGTATCAGGATCAGTTGAAGCAGGAATCGGTTATCGATGATGCGTCCATTACGAGCATTCGCGATGGAGTAACGAACAAATTAAAAGAAGCTTATGACCAGATGAAGAAAAATGAAGTACATGAATATTACCAACGGAAAATCAGTGAGCCTGAAGCTGTTACGATTACGCCTACTGCCGTACCATTGGAGAATCTGCGCAGCATTAATGCGGACCTGCTGAAATGGCCTGAGAACTTCAATGTGTATCCAAAGTTACAGCGGATCTTGCAACGCCGGAGCACTTCCCTGAATGAAGGGGAAAAAGTGGATTGGAGCCTTGCGGAGACACTCGCATTTGCAACCATTCTGGCAGATGGCAAGCCAATTCGGATTAGTGGACAGGATGCCGAGCGTGCTACATTCGCTCATCGGAATCTGGTACTGCATGATTCGGAGAATGGAGCCAAGTTCTGCCCATTGCATCACTTGCCACAAGCAAGAGCATCCTTTGCAATCTATAACAGTCCGTTGTCTGAAGAATCCGTTGTTGGATTCGAATACGGATATAACGTATATTCACCAGATACACTGGTTATCTGGGAAGCTCAATTCGGAGATTTTGCCAACTGTGCGCAGGTTATTTTTGACCAGTTTGTATCAGCGGGCCGTGCCAAGTGGTCTCAAAAATCCAGTTTGGTTATGTTGCTTCCACATGCGAATGAGGGTCAGGGGCCGGAGCATACGAGTGCCCGTCTTGAGCGCTTCCTTCAGCTTTGTGCAGAAGATAATATGACGGTTGCCAACTTGTCGAGTGCTTCTCAGTATTTCCACTTGTTGCGTCGCCAAGCTTCGTTGACTGAAACGGAAGATGCCCGTCCACTTGTGATGATGTCACCGAAAAGTCTCATCCGGAATCCGCGTGTTGCATCACCGGCAGTGGAATTCAGTGAAGGCAAGTTTGAGCTTGTGCTTGAACAAGCCGGGCTGGGTACGCAGCCAGATCGCGTGGAGCGTATTATTCTGTGCAGTGGCAAGATTGCCATCGACCTTGAAGATGCTTTTGAAAAAGATAAAGCAGATTGGTCATGGCTTCACATCATTCGCGTGGAACAGCTATATCCGTTCCCGGCAGAAGAGATCAAACGTATCCTTGCACGTTTCAGCAATGTAAAAGAACTGGTATGGGTACAGGAAGAAAACAAAAACATGGGTGCCTGGACTTACATGGAGCCTCGTCTTCGTGAAGTTGCTCCGGAAGGCACAACCGTTAGATACGAAGGTCGCCCGGAACACGCAAGTCCTTCCAGCGGTTATCAGCTTGTGCATAGTATGGAACAGCAACAGATTATTACATCTGCGTTGAAACAAACGACGAAGAATAATATTCCACTGGGGAGGTAACAGCTGTGAGTGAAATTAAAGTACCTGCAATGGGTGAGTCAATAACTGAGGGAACTGTATCCAGATGGATGGTTAAAGAAGGGGACACCGTTAATCAGGGTGATGTGCTTCTTGAACTGGAAACGGATAAAGTAAATATTGAGATCAGCGCAGAAGAAAGTGGTGTGCTGGAGAAGATCATTCGTCAGGAAGGAGAAACGGTAGAGATCGGTGAAACGATCGGTACACTCTCAGCTGGTTCTGGAGGAGGAAGCGGTGCACCCGCTTCCGAACCGGCAGCAGCTGAAGAGAAGAAGGCCGCTACTCCAGCGCCTGAAGCTCCAACACCACCAGCACCTGTTGCGGCAGCACCGGAGTCATCCGATAGTGCCAAGACGGCTTCACCGTCTGCACGTAAGCTTGCACGTGAACGTGGTATCGAGTTGGATCAGGTTCAGAGCAAAGATCCAATTGGACGGGTATACCAGGACGATGTGAAGAGCCATAACAATCAGGCGTCTGCTCCTGTTGCTCCACCTGCCAATAAAGCTCCTGCGGCACCAAGTGCTCCGGCAGCTGGAAGTTCCACCTATACCAAACCAGTGGAGCGTCAGCGGATGTCTCGCCGCCGTGCGACCATTGCCAAACGTCTGGTAGAGGCTCAGCAGACTGCAGCTATGTTGACTACGTTTAATGAAGTAGATATGACTGCGATCATGGATGTACGTAAACGCCGTAAGGACAAGTTCAAAGAGAAACATGAGATTAACCTGGGCTTCATGTCCTTCTTCACCAAAGCAGTTGTAGGGGCTCTGAAAAAATTCCCAACAATTAACGCAGAGATTGATGGCGAAGATGTTGTACTCAAAAAGTATTATGATATCGGCATTGCCGTATCTGCGAAGGAAGGACTGGTTGTACCGGTTGTACGTGATGCCGATCGTCTGGGCTTTGCCGAGATCGAGAAGAGCATTGCGGACCTGGCATCCAAAGCTCGTTCCAACACACTGGCGTTATCTGATCTTCAAGGTGGAACATTCACCATCACGAATGGTGGAACATTTGGTTCCTTGTTATCTACGCCAATTCTGAATACACCTCAAGTGGGCATTCTGGGGATGCATAAGATCCAGCTTCGTCCAGTGGCGATTGATGCAGAGCGGATGGAGAACCGTCCAATGATGTACATCGCGTTGTCCTACGATCACCGGATTATCGACGGCAGTGAAGCTGTACGTTTCCTTGTGACCGTGAAAGAACTGCTTGAAGACCCGGAATCTCTGTTAATTGAAGGTTAATCCATAACGTTTGATCATGGCTATTATTCATATCGCTTAACAGGAAAACCCCTGAACTGGAGCGCAGCGTGAGCTGTACATCCGATTCAGGGGTTTCTTTTTGCTATGCATGGTATTGTTCCGGCTCTATTATATAGAGTCAGCTGTTTCAGTAAGGTTTACAGGCTTATCGTGTGTATTCGAGCCAGGGGTATTCCGCTCTAGCCAGTCTACAACATGCTGAGCCACTTCTGTTCGGTTGATCTCATGCAGCATTTCGTGGCGTCCACCCGGATACAGGCGATACTCAATATTCTCCAGATGAAGCTTCTTATAGTGGGAGACCAGATTAAGAACGCCTTTGCCATGAAGTCCTACAGGGTCCTTCTCACCTGAGAACAGATATACGGGTTTATGTTTGGGTATGCGCTCCATATTGTGTGGAAGATGGACTTCGAGCAGCAATTTGAAGAAGTCGCGGAAAAAGCCTGCTGTACAGACTGCTCCGCACAGGGGATCATCAATGAATCGCTGAACCTCTTGGGAGTCGCGCGACAACCAATCAAACGGTGTCGTTGCAGGGCGGAAAGAACGGTTAAATCCACCAAATACAATCGCGTTGAGCAGCATGCTGGGATGAGTAGCGCCCTGAATGCCACATTGCAAGAAGGCCAGCTTCTCACCAAACCGGAGCAGACCGCGTCTGCCGTTCGTCCCGGATAAAATAAAGGCATGGTACTGCTCATGACCAGCGTACATGAGATGTTGTACCAAGAATGAGCCCATGCTATGTCCCATTAGAAACAGGGGCACTCCAGGATTCTCCTTGGCGGCTACTTCGCCCAGATTGATCATATCACTCGCCATCCAGCGGAAGGCATCGATACCAGCATTACCGAGTAATTTGGCATTCTCCACAGTTTTGCCATGACCCCGATGGTCATTGGCATAGACCGCATAGCCATTTTCAGTAAGAACGTTGGCAAATTCCGCGTATCGGGCTGCGGTCTCGCCCATGCCGTGTGCAATTTGCACTACACCCTTAACGTCGCATTCCGGATCGGGAAGCCAGCGGTACACATGAATACGGGTACCTTCACTAGCGACCAAGGCAAAGGTAGATTCCTGCATCTCGTGTAATTCCTCCTTCACAGGTTACATATGAGCTTGATTTATGGCAGATAAGAGCGAAGAACAGTGGTATTCCCGTTTAAAGTATAAGAACCCAGATTGGCTGGCAAGAGATAACATTGTCCAGCTTTCAATTCAATGCTGTCTGATTCAGCAAGTGCCCACTCCAAAGTGCCTTCTCCTTCACAGACAACGAGAATTGTGAAGCTGTCAGGATTTGTGGAGAGTTCCCAGCGTTCAGTTACAACCCCTTTTTCCACCACAAAATAAGGACATTCCGCAAGCTTGAGCCATTCACCAGGAGTAGCGTTATTGGTTTTCATTGTTGAAGCACCTGCGCCCTCATAGGCGGTGACATTCAATGAGTCTTCAACATGCAACTCACGTGGTTTGCCATCCAGTCCAGGACGAT
>Ga0209437_100711_pt1 | contig 17183 bp, 14 predicted proteins | sample AraplaL_Cvi_mTSA_FD_184266 | JGI IMG/M metagenome (GOLD analysis project Ga0209437, IMG submission 184266) | Arabidopsis root microbial communities from the University of North Carolina, USA - plate scrape CL_Cvi_mTSA (SPAdes) (version 2) | ecosystem: Host-associated > Plants > Roots > Endosphere...
TCCCAGAGCGCGTCCTGCTGATCGGCGAGCCATTGCTGGGTGTCGCCCATGCGCCGGAGCATGTCGACCGCGGCCTGGTTGGCGTGGGAAACGTGCGCAGGCGGTGCCTGCGGGGGAAGCATGTCCAATGGCTATCCTTGGCGTGGAGGGGAACGCCAAGGCTAGGTGCGCGTAGACCCTCCGTATGTCCGCGGGCGACGCCTAGCGCGAGCGCCTTTTCCCTGGCGCTTGCGTGGGCGGAATCGGACTCGTTGGTTCTGCCTAGTGAGGTCTGTCGTGACGGGTGTGTTCGTTGGCAACGTGGCGATCATGCAGCGATTCGCCCGCGGAGCCGTCATCGGGATCGACAGGGGGGCGGGCATCGAGATCGCGTTCGTTCTCGCCGCCGGGCGTGATCTTCAGGATCGAGTGGCGCACTTCGCGGGCAAGAATGACCCGTGCGTCACGCACCATGTCTTCCAGCGCGTCGCTAAAATCGAGTTTGCCTGCATTGTCGGTCCATACGACTTTGGCCTCGCGCAGCTTCTGGATGAAGCCACGGAACAACGCCTTGTCGAAGAACTCCGGTGCCGACAACTCGTTGAGCAGACTGAGGCGCTGCGCCGTGAGCGTGCATGCGGTCTCCAGTTCGCCCGCGCTCATCGTATGCGGCCCGTTCTTCACCAGGGCGGCGATAGCGATGTAGTAGCGCTCGAAGGCCTGCAACATGGCGCGCGCGATGACACGCAACTGATAGGCACCATCGTCCTGCCCGGGCCCGCGTTCGAGCACGCGTCCCTCCGCGCTGGTTTCCAGCAGGCCGCGACGGACGAAGAATTCGATCGTGTGCTGCAACTGGTCGGCGAAGCCGTCCTCGTCCCAAGGCAGGAACAGCTCGCCCTGGATGAACGGGTAGATGATGCGACCAAGGCGCAATACCGACGAACGCGACATGCGCCGGTTGTTGAGGAAGCACGCAGCGACCCACGCGGCTGCTGCATGAAGGTGCAGCACGTTGTTGCGGAAGTACGAGAGCAACACCGCCTGCTCGCCGTCGGTCACGAGCACGTCGCCTAGCGGGTGACGCACGCGACGAATCCAGCCCATCTGTTCGCCGTAGGCAATGATGCCCTGCGGATTCATCGGCGTAACGGTCACGCGATCGGAGTAAGGCAGTTCCTGCAGCAGCGCCTTGCTCAGTTCGAGCTGGGCCAGCAGGTCGTTTTCCGCCATGGCGTGCTTCGGCGTCGCCAGCAACGCGAGCGCGAGCAGGTTGATCGGATTGACGTCCGCCGCGCGATTGATGTTCACCTGGATGCGTTCGGCGAGGTCGTCGACCACGCTGTTCATCCATTCCGGTTTCACGTCGGGGTCTGCGGTGGCTTCACGCCAGTTCGGCGCGGCCTCGTCGAGCATGGGCGTCAGCAGGATCGGCTCGCCGAAGTTCAGCGTGACGTGGCCATAGCGCTGACGCAGCACTTTCAAGCCACGGATCAGACCCAGCAGCGATTCCTTTTCCTTTGGCTTGCCGGACAGTTCGCCGATGTACGACTTGCCCTCCATGAGCTTTTCGTAGCCGATGTAGACCGGCTGGAACATCACGGGGCGTCGTGGCGCGCGGAGGAAGGCGCGCAGCGTCATCGCCAGCATGCCCGCCCGGGGCGCAAGCAACCTGCCGGTACGCGAACGGCCACCTTCGATGAAGTATTCGAGCGGCACGCCGCGATCGACCAGCTGTGCGAGGTATTCGTTGAACACCACCGAGTACAGGGCGTTGCCCTTGAAACTGCGGCGCAGGAAGAACGCACCACCGCGACGGAGGATGGGTCCTACGACTGGCAGGTTGAGGTTCACGCCCGCTGCGATGTGCGGCGGCACCACACCGGAATGGTGCAGCTGATAGGACAGCAGCAGATAGTCGGTATGACTGCGATGGCATGGCACGTACACCACTTCATGTCCCGGCGCGGCGGCGCGTGCCTTGTCGAAGTGATGCATGGCAATGCCGTCGTAGAGCTTGTTCCAGAAATTGGAGAGCAGGAACGACGACGAGCGTACGACGGGGTGCGAATAATCCGCTGCGATCTCGAGCGCGAAGTCGCGCGCACGCCGCTGCGCCTTCGCGAGCGTGATGTTTTCCTTGCTCGCCGTGGCGGCAATGGCGTCACGCACGGGTCCGGTGTTCAGAACGGCATCCACGACGGTGCGGCGATGCGAAAGATCGGGGCCAATGACCGCCGCCCTGATGCGTCGGAAGTGCGTACGCAGCACGCGGGCGATCTTGCGCGTGAGCCGTTCTGGCGTCAGACCGCCGGACTCGGCAAGCACGGCACGCAGCGACACCGGCGTTGAGAAGTGCACCACCGTGTCGCGTCCGTTGAGCAGCAGCGCAAGCATGCGGCGGAAGCGGCCCACCACCAGCCAGTTCTCCGCGAACAGCACGCTGAACCAGCCACTTTCGCGGTTGGGCGCGCGGCCGACGTAGATCGACACGGGCACGATCTGGATATCGCGCGTCGGATCGTCTTCCAGTGCGCGGATGAGCTGGCCGATGGGTTCCTTCGGACCGCGCGCATCGGTGCGGCCGAACAGCCAGCCCTCGCGACGGCTCAGCGAGAACACCGAGCGACGTCGCCGTACCGGGAGGTCGAGCAATTGCATCGGGCTCGGCAAGCCCGCTTCGCGGCAGGCCCGCTCCAGGATCAGTGCATCGGAGGTGCCGTCGCGCTCGATGGCATAGCAGACGGCCACACCGCTGTGGAGCAGGGTGGTGGGTTCGGCGGGGTCGCGCTTGATCCGCACCCAGGGCTCGAGCATTCGCCCCAGCAGCTTGAACCACCAGGGCGATCGGGCAACGTGGACGTGCGGGTCCGCACTCATCGGAAGTTCTGACATCCGCCGATTGTAAGGCTCAACGGCCCCGTGCGCCCGCCACCGGCATGCCCGCGGCCCGTTCAGGCGGCGCCGCTGCGCTGGCGGGGCTGGCCGGCGCGCTGGTGGCCGGGGCGGGCGGCGTGAGCTTCGCGTGCTCGTCGCGTACGCGTTGCAGCAGGTCGCTGTCGTACCAGCGGCCGTCCAGCAGAACGAGGGTCGCGTCGGTCTGGATCGGCTTGTCCAGCAAGGTGTAGGTGATCTTCACATGGGCGGAGCCGCCGTTGCTCTCGAGCGTGTCGATGCTGATCGAGTCGAAGGTCTTGTCGATGGACAGCCCATAGACGTCGAGCAGGCGCTTGAAGCCCAGCCACGCCGTGGACCAGGTCGCCATGGATTGCTCGAAATTCATCGTATGCAGGGCATCCGGCGTGGACAGGTTGGCCTTGCGCGCGGTGTCGACGAGCACCGCAATGGCTTCCTTCGCCTTGGCCTGGTCGCCCCAGTCGATCGTCTGCGTCCACGGCGCCACGACGTTCACGGCCTCACGGAGCTGATGCTTCTGCGAGACCGTGAGGTCCGTGGCCTGATCGATCGCCGTCAACGCCATCGACTGTCCCATGCCCGAGACGAGCGGCATCTGGCTCTTGTACTCGCGGTCGAAGCGGACCAGCGTGGGGCGCAGGTCGGCGAAGAGCTTCTTTTCGGCATCCGGCTCGGTGAGTCGCTTCAGGCCTGCCGCGAACTTGGCGCGATCGTCCGGATTCAACGGTTCGGCGGCCTCGTTGCGGCGCGGCCAGTCGGCGCGAAGCGTCGCGAAATCCGCAGGCGGCAGCGCATGGCGCCAGAACGCATCGAACTTGCCGTCGCGGAGCAGGATCAGCGATTCGCGCGCTGCATCTTCGGGCGAGCCGCCGCCCGGCGTGGCAGACACTTCGTCTTTTTGCTTGCCGCAGGCGGCGAGGAACACGAGGGCCAGCAGCAGGACCCAGGACCTGAACATGGGGAGGCGTCGTCAAACCGGGGGCGGGGAGCGTAACAAGAAAAAACCCCGGAGACGCGAGGTCTCACGGGGTTATCCAGCCCGAAGCCGGAAAGGGAAATGGCCTTGCCTGCATTGCTTTTGGCACCGCAGGTTTCGGCGAAAGGAATGATAGTTGGCTGACATTGCTAAAGCAATACGTCAGCTTTTGAGACTTAACTCACTGATTTTACTTGAGGCGAAGCGCGTCCAGTTTCTTCTGGCGACGCTCCTCGCGCGGCAGCGCGTAATCATTGTCGAACAAAGCGCTTTCCCACGCGCCGTAGGTCGGGTTTGGCAGCACGAACCAACGTTCGCCGATCCAGGCGGTGTAGGGCGCCATGGCGCGGGTGCGTCCGTCTTCGCTATTGCCGGGAATATTGGCGAAGTCGGCGATCTGGTCGCCGAACTGCATCAGCACGCGATATTTCTGCGCCACGAGTTGACGACGACAGCCCTTTTCGCTGCCGACCTGCTCACAGCCTTCCACGAAGGTGCCAAGGCCAAGGAAGGACGACTTGTCGGCGACCGGGAATCCCGCGGAACGAAGGTTGGCGAGCGTCGGCTCGTCCAGGTCCTTGGCGCGGTTGGAGATGTAGATGACGGCAATGCCGTGCTGCGCAGCGAAGTTCGTGAATGCCACGGCGCCCGGCATGGGCTTGGCGATGGCTTCCTGGCACCACGCCGCCCACTCGGCCTCGTTGAATTCCCCGCCCGAGCGGATGAGGCGCGCCTGGTACGGCGAGTTGTCCAGCACGGTCTCGTCGATGTCGAGCACCACGGCCGGCTTCAATCCCTTCAGCGAGGGATGCGCGGCGCGATCGTCCTTTGGCAGCGCGTCCCAGTTCGGATCGCTCTTCGCCTTGAGGAGTTTCTCCTGCGCATCGCGATAGGTCTGCACGAAGATGAAGTCGTGCTCGCTGGCACGCTGCGACCAAGCCACCGCGTTGAGGTTGTCGTCCGCCGCCGGTCGGACGGCAGGGGCGGCGGGCGCAGCCTGTGCCACCGCGGGGGCAGGCGCTGCCGTCTGCGGCGCATGGGCGCAGCCGGCGACTGACAGAACGGCCGCGAGTGCGACCGGGACGAACTTCATCATGGGAACCCCTGGCAAAACGGGCACCGCGCCCGTGGGGCGGCGATTGTCGAGCGAGTTTACGACAGCGTGACGACGGGGGCCTAGGGATGCCACCGCTACCCGGTGACGAATAACAGCTAGTCGCCACCTCTGGCGCCCGGCCCCCACGTCCTGACAGACTGCGCCCTCATCCACGACGAGACCGCTCATGGAAGCCGCCCCCTCGCGGACGCACGCCGTGCGCATCGCCAGTTACATCGCCGCCGGACTCGGCCTGTTCCTCGTCCTATATCTGCGCCTGCTGCCTGCCCTGCTGGCGGGCCTGCTGGTCTATGAGGTGGTGGTCTCCACTGCGCCGCTCATGGGTCGGCGGCTTTCGGGCGATCGCGCGCGCGTGCTCGCCGTCGCGCTGGTCGGCGTCATCGTGGTGGGCTTGCTCACCTTGTTGGTGCTTGGCGGCATCAGCTTCTTCCGCAACGAGATCGGCAACCCCGAGGAGCTCTGGCAGAACCGGCTCATGCCGCTGGTGGAGCGCGCCCGGCAGCAATTGCCGCAGGCCGTGGTCGACCGTCTGCCCGACAGCGTGGAAGCCTTGCGCATCACCGCGATGGACTGGGTTCGCTCGCATGCGGTGACGCTTCAGTTGGCCGGCAAGGAGGCCGTGCGCGTCGTGGTGCACATCATCATCGGCCTGGTGCTCGGTGCGATCGTGGCGCTCAGCCGCACGCGGCCGACGCATCAGGTGGGGCCGTTTGCCGCGGAGCTCAGCCTGCGCAGCGCCCGTCTGGCCGATGCCTTCCACAACATCGTCTTCGCGCAGATCAAGATCTCGCTGTTCAACACGTTGTTCACGGCGATCTACCTCGTCGGCGTGTTGCCTCTGTTCGGCGTGCATCTTCCGCTGACCAAGACGCTGATCGTCATTACCTTCGTCGTCGGGCTGCTGCCTGTGATCGGCAATCTGTTGTCGAACACCGCCATCACCATCGTCGGGTTGTCGGTGTCGCTTTACGTCGGCCTGGGGGCGCTCGCGTTCCTCATCGTCATTCACAAGTTCGAATACTTCCTCAACGCGCGGATCGTCGGTAGCCAGATTCGCGCCCGGGCGTGGGAACTGCTGGTGGCGATGCTGTTGTTCGAGGCGGCGTTCGGCTTGCCGGGCGTGGTGGCCGCACCGATCTTCTATGCCTATCTGAAGGCAGAGCTGGAAGCCGAGCACCTTATCTAGCGTTAGCCAGGCGCAGGGGCATCGGCGGCGCTTGATCTCGCTTTCATCGCCTGGCTGCTGGAATCGCCGCACATTCGAGGAGTTGCAGCATGCTCGGTACCGCCGGAGACACCCGCGCCATTCGCATCGCCACCTATATCCTGGCGGCGCTGGCCTTGTGGGGCGTTCTCATGCTTCACCTGATTTCCGCATTGCTGGCGGGGCTGTTGGTCTACGAGGTGGTCGAGGCGCTCACGCCGCTCATTCGCCGCATCGCTCCAAGTGAGCGTGCGCGGCCGATTGCCGTAGCGGTCGTCACCGTCGTCGTGGTGGGCGCCATCATCCTGATCGTGGTGGCTGCGCTCACTTTCTACCGGCGCGATCTAGGCGATCCCCAAGAGCTGTGGGACACGAAGCTGCTGCCCTTGCTCACCAAGGCCCACGAGCAACTGCCCGCGTGGTTGACGGCGAACCTGCCGGATAGCTTCATCGACTTCCGCGACCAGGGCATGACCTGGGCGCACGATCACGCGGGCGATCTGCGCCTGGTGGGCACCACGGCCGCGCGCGTGTTCGCGCATATCCTCATCGGGCTCGTGCTCGGCGCCATCGTGGCCGTGTCGCATGGGTCGGGTGGACGACCGACCAAGCCGCTGTCGTTCGAACTGTCGACGCGCACCGCGCGCCTGGCGCATGCGTTTCACAACATCATCTTCGCGCAGCTGAAAATCTCGGCCATCAATACCGCACTGGCCGCACTGTTTCTTCTCGTCGCACTGCCGTGTTTCGGCATCCATGTGCCGCTGGCGAAGACGCTGGTCATCGCTACCTTCGTGGTCGGTCTGCTACCCGTGGTCGGCAATCTCATATCGAACACGCTGGTGACGATCGCGGGCCTTTCCGTGTCGTTGTGGGTCGGCGTGGCCGCGCTCGCCTTCCTTATCGTCGTGCACAAGCTGGAATACTTCCTCAACGCGCGCATCGTCGGCGGGCAGATCCGTGCACGCACCTGGGAACTGCTGGTGGCGATGCTCGTGTTCGAGGCGGCCTTCGGGCTCGCCGGCCTCGTCGCCGCGCCCATCTACTACGCCTATCTCAAGAGCGAACTCGAAGGCGAGGGGCTCGTCTAGCCTGTACTAGGGATTGCCGGCAAGCATGGCGCGGATGCGCGCCATGTGCGTTGCAGCGGTTTCCTTCTTGACCTCGGCGTCGGCTTCCGGGTCCTTGCCGTCCCAGTGCAGGTCGTCCTGCGGCAGCTCCTGCAGGAAGCGGCTGGGATCGTTGGACAGGATCTCGCCGTACTTGCGCGACTTCGCCGCGAACGACAGTGTCAGCATTTCCTTCGCACGCGTGATGCCCACGTACATCAGCCGGCGCTCCTCATCCAGGCGGCCCTCGTCGATGGCGCCTTCGTGCGGCAAGGTGCCGTCCTCGCAACCCACGATGAAGACGAAGCGGAATTCGAGACCTTTCGCCGAGTGCAGCGTCATCATGCGCAGCGCATTGCCGGGGTCGTCCCGATCGGCGTGGCTGAGCAGCGCCAACTGCGCGGCGATGTCGCCGGTGCGTCCGCCGTCCTTGCCCATGGCGCGGAACCAGTCGACCAGCTCGCGCAGATTGCCGAGGCGGCGTTCGCGCAAGGTCTCGTCGGGTGTCGTGGCAGCGATCTGCGCGCCGTAGCCGGTCTTCTCGATCACCGTGTTGACGAGGTCCGCCGCGCTTTCGTGCACGGCATGGCTGCGTAACTCGTCCATCAGCCGCGCGAAGCCTGCCAATGCGGAAGCAGGACGTGGCGAAAGGGTCTTCAGTACGGCGTCGCTGCGCGCGGCATCCAGCAGCGATGCGTTGCGCGACTGGGCTGCCTGACCGAGTTTCTCCAGCGACGTTGCACCGATCTCGCGCTTCGGCACGTTGACCACGCGCAGGAACGCCGCATCGTCGGTGGGATTCGTGAGCAGGCGCAGGTAGCAGAGGATGTCCTTTACCTCCGCGCGGTCGAGGAACGAGAGCGCGCCACTCAGGTGGTACGGCACGCGCGCCAGGCGCAGTGCCTTCTCGAGGGCTCGCGCCTGGAAATTGCCGCGATAGAGGATGCAGAAATCGTCCCAGCGAACGCCCTTGTCCTTGTACTTCTCGTGCAGGTTGGCTGCGATGGCGGCGATGCGCTCGGCCTCGTGCTCGTTGTCCTTGCATTCCAGCACGCGGATGGGTGGACCTTCGAGGTGGTCGCTCCAGAGCTTCTTCTCGTGTACGTGCGGGTTGTTGGCGATGAGGTGGTTCGCGGCGCGGAGGATGCGCTTCGCGCAGCGGTAGTTCTGTTCCAGCTTGATCACACGCAGGTTCGGAAAATCACGGCCTAGCTGGTCGATGTTTTCCGGGTTGGCGCCGCGCCACGCATAGATGCTCTGGTCGTCGTCGCCCACGCAGGTAAAGCGCGCCTTCGGTCCGGCGATGGCCTTGAGCAAGCGGTACTGTGCGTCGTTGGTGTCCTGATATTCGTCTACCAGCAGGTAACGGAGGCGCTCCTGCCAGATGGCACGCGCCTCGTCGTCCGTCTCCAGAATGCGCAGCGGCAGGCGGATCAGGTCATCGAAGTCCACGGCATTGAATGCCGCGAGTCGCTGCTGGTACAGGTCGTAGATAGTGGCGGCCTCGATCTCGCGCGGGCTGCGCGCCGCCGCCATGGCTTCCTCGGGGGTCATGCCGGCGTTCTTGGCGCGACCGACCAGGTTGCGGATGCCGAGGATCACTTCGGGCTTCACGCCCTTGGGCGAAAGCTCCTTGATCATGTTGGCGCTGTCGTCCGCGTCGAGCACGGAGAACCCACGACGCAGCCGCGCCCGATCATGCTCGATCTGCAGGAACTTGAGACCCAAGGCATGGAAGGTGCACACGGTGAGCGCCTTCGCGGCGCTTTCCGAGATCAGCCGACCCACGCGCTCGCGCATTTCCTTCGCCGCCTTGTTGGTGAAGGTGATGGCGGCAATCTTCTCCGCGGCCAGGTGACGGCGCGAAATGAGGTGCGAGATCTTTTCCGTGATGACCCGGGTCTTGCCGGAGCCGGCGCCGGCCAGCACGAGGAGAGGGCCGTCGCAGTATTCGACAGCCGCGTGTTGTTGCGGATTGAGCATGGTGTCGACCGGGACGGGCGAGGCCACGCATGGTAGCAGGTGCGCGGCGCGGGGTTGAGTCGGGCTGAGCCGGCCTCCGACCCGCTTTTCGCTACCATAGGAGGCTGTGATCGCACCGAGTCGGGCATGGCCAAGCTCTATTTCTATTATTCGGCGATGAATGCCGGCAAGACCACGACGCTGCTGCAGAGCGCGCACAACTACCACGAGCGCGGCATGCGCACGTTGATTCTCACGCCCGCGCTGGACCATCGCTTCGGCGAGGGCATCGTCGCCTCGCGGATCGGCCTGCAGGCCCGCGCCATGCGCTTCGCTGCGGACGACGACCTCTTCGCGATGGTCGAAGGCGACATCGCGCGGCGCGGCGCGCTCCACTGCGTGCTGGTGGACGAGTCCCAGTTCATGAGCAAGGCGCAGGTCTGGCAGCTTTCCGACGTGGTGGACCGGCTGGGCATCCCCGTGCTGGCCTACGGGCTGCGCACCGACTTCCGCGGCGAGCTGTTCGAGGGCAGCAAGTACCTCCTCGCCTGGGCCGACGATCTCGAGGAAATCAAGACGATCTGTCACTCCGGGAAGAAGGCCACCATGGTCGTCCGCGTGGATGAACACGGCCGGGCGGTCACCCAGGGGCCCCAGGTTGAGATCGGCGGCAACGACCGCTATGTCTCCGTGAGCCGCGCCGAGTTCAAGAGCATTACCGGTGGCGACGGCCGTATCGAGTTGCAGCAGCCTGTGCTGCCGCTCGGCGAAAACGATCCCGATGAAGGAACCCACGCGTGACCGAGACGACGACCCACGCCGCCGAATGGCCGCGCCCCTACTGGCAACCGAACGATGAGCAGGCGGTCCTGCTGTTCTTCGTGTTCGGCGCCTTCCCCGAGGATCTCGCCATACCTGCCGCCCGCTACGGCAGCCCCGGGCTTCCCGAGGGCGTGGAATTGCAGCGTGTCCAGAATGCGGTGCTCGCGAAGTGGGAGGGTTATCCGCTCTCCGGCGCGCTTGGTGAGTTGCTGCGCGAAGACAATCCGGACGCCTATGAGGCGGCCCGTAGCGCGCCTCATGTGATCGCCATCCGTGGCCGCTTTCCGGACAAGTCCACGCTCGATTACCTGCGCGACACGCTTGGCGTGGTCGCCGCGCTGACCGATGTGGGCGGCAAGGCGGTGGTCGATCCGCAGATCCTGACGTTGTTCGACGCGGCCGGTTGGCGTGAGCACTACCTCGTGCCTGGCGGCGCGCCGCCCCGGCACCACGTGCTGATCCTGTGCAGCCCGGAAGAGGCGAAAGGCCGCTCGTGGATCCGCACGCGCGGCATGCGCAAGTTCGGCCGCCCGGACGTCAGCCTGACCAACGTGCCCGACCGCGAGATCGATCGGGCCGGAGCGCTGGCCGAAAGCTTCGTGGAACTGGGCGCGCTGGGCGCCCAGTTCGACCCCGAGCAGCGAATCGAAGTGGATGGCGTGGCGGGTGGTCTGGCCGTCACCTTGTCGGGCGACGAGGAAGACCCTCGCTTCAACAACACTCACGCGGCCATGCGCTGGCCCGACTGAGGTCTGGCTACGACGCCTTGCCCGGTCAGGGCGAGGCGTCGGCCGGCTGCATGCCGAGCCATTCCACGAAGGCATCCACGTCGCCACGTTCGTGGAAATCCACCGCCACGTAGTTCGGCTTGCGCATGGCGGCCGGGCGACACCAGCCGACGTAACGCTCGTGCAATGCCGCGAAGTTGTTGTCTTTCTCGGCGTGCGACGCGGACGGCACGCCGTGGAACTGATTCATCGTGAACAACGGTCGCCAACCCGGCTTGCCGGGAATCTCTGCGCGCCGCAGCGGCACCACGTTCTCGCCCCATCGGCTGTAGCAGCGGTAATCGTGCGTCAGCGACACGGTGCCGAGGCTCCAGTAGTTTTCCACCGTGAAGTCCTCGCTGGGCATGATGTGCACGCCGCCCGCACGCGTGAAGAAGGTGCCGCTCTGATCGCGGTTGAGAGTGAAGATGAGGATGCGCTGGCCGCTCTTGACGATCTCGTCGTAGGTCGGCCACGTGTCGGTTTGCCAGGCGTAAGGATCGAATGTCTTGCCGACGAGTTCCGGCATATGGTCGAACTCAGCGCGAAGCTGGCGGCGATCGGTGAAGTCGTCTAATTGAAGCGTGAGAATTGCGTTCGGATCGGCGTCGAGGAACGGCAGCAAGGTGTCGTTGACGAGATCGGCGAACGTCATGGACGACGCGCTGGTACAGACGTTGTGACACAGGCGCACGCGTCCATTGCTGTAATGCAGATCGAGCATGAGGCCGCGCACACCTTCGCGTAGCTGCTGCGCGATCGACTGGCTTTGGTTCGGCAGCATGCCGTTGTACGAGAACGCGTTGTGGGTCGTGACCCAACTGTAGCGGTCGAAGCTCTGTGTGGTGTCTGTCGGTGTAGTGGCTAGGGCGTTGCCGGTGTGAAACGACAACGCAAGCAGGCCGAGGCATCCTGCGGCGACGTGGGCGAGGTTCATGGCATGCCTTCCGTGGGTGGGGAGAGGGAAGTCTAGAAACCCTCGCCCGTGCCCCGCCGTCAGGCTAGGCCGACTCGCGTTGTAGTCCGCGCTACTTCTGGCAGGTTGCGCAGTAGAACGACGCGCGCTGACCGAGCGTCACCACGCGCACCGGATGGCCACAGACCTTGCACGCGTCGCCGGCACGTCCGTACACGAAGAGTTCCTGAAAGAAGTAACCCGGCGCGCCGTCCGGTGCGAGAAAGTCGCGAAGCGTCGTGCCGCCGCGATCGATCGCATAGGCCAGGATGCGTTTCACCTCGGCGGCAAGCCGTGCGTAGCGCTCGCGCGAGACCTTTCCCGCTGCGCGGCGGGGATCGATGCCTGCAGCGAACAAGGCCTCGCTCGCGTAGATATTGCCGACGCCTACGACGACCGCGTTGTCCATCAGGAAGGTTTTCACCGCAGCCGACCGGCCTCGCGAGAGTCGCCACAACACGTCGCCGTCGAAATCGTCGGTGAGCGGTTCCGGTCCGATGCCTTCCAGAAGTTCGTGCGTTTCTCCTGGCATCTGCCAGAGCAGGGCACCGAAGCGGCGCGGATCGGTGAAGCGCAACACGTTGCCGGTGTCGAAGGCGATGTCCACGTGGTCGTGCTTGCCGATCGGTGTGGTCTCGGGGAGGACGCGCAGCATGCCCGACATGCCGAGATGAAGCAGTGCGGTGCCCGCCGCAGTGTGCAACAAGAGATATTTCGCGCGACGTTCAACGGCCTCGATCACCTGCCCGGGGAGCAGCGTGGATACTTCCGGCGGAATGGGCCAGCGCAGGTCGGGGCGACGCAGTACCACGCCCGTGACGCGTCGTCCCACGATGTGAGGGGCGATACCGCGGCGCGTGGTTTCGACTTCGGGCAGTTCAGGCATGACGCGAAGATGGGGCGGAATGCCCGCCCGCGCAAGCGATGTCGTCGCGTTCAGCGCGCGCTGGACGAGGGGGCTGCCAGCGAGTCGGCGCGAGGCGGGCGAGGCAATGCCTGCGCCGGAACGATGGCGATCTGCCGGTCGACCCGCACGTAGCGTTGCTTGCGCAACGCCGTCATGTCGCCGAACTCGATGCGGGTGTCGTTCAACGTCAGCACCGCGACCGGCGGTGCCAGGCCGATCTTGGCTGCGTCGAATTCGCCCGCGGGCCGCCATGACGCCACCGGCGTGGCGGCGAGTGCCGCCAGATCCTCTGCCCGCCCTTCGTCCGTGGCTGCGGTGGCGCTCGTCCAGCGCCCATCGCGGCGGTCGAAACGCTCCGACGGCAGTCCCTTCAGCGCGACCTCGATGTGATTGACCGCGTCGGGATCGAGCGCGGTGAGCCGATGCGCCTGGGCGTCCGCTTCGTCCGCATGCCACTGCCATGCGACCGCGGCGACGAGGACAACGAGCGCCACCAGGCCAATGAGTCGCGCCTTCACCTCAACGCCGCCTCCGGCGCCAGGCGATGCCCACGCCCATGCCGAGCAAGATCAGCGGCAGCGCCACGAGGAAGGTGAAGCTCAGGGCGTTCAGGCCGTCCTGCGACAGCGACACCACGCGATCCGGCGCACCGCGCGTCGGCAGGTCCACGAGCACGTCGTCGCCGAGCAGCCAGTCGAGCACCCGTTCGCCAAGCGCGCGGTTACCGCCGTTGCCGACGTAGGTATTGGAGAGGAAGTCGCCGTCGCCGATGACGACCGCGCGCTGCTCGCTCTTGGCCGGGCTGGGCGACAGCCGGTTCAAGGCGAAGGCGAAGTCCAGCGGACCCTTCAATTCGCCCGCCTCGGGATGGAAGGCGACGGTGGAGGGATGGTCGTTGTCGATGCCGCCAAACGCCGTCCAGCTGCGTTCCCCGGAGCGGAGGAAGGGCACCACGGCCCAGTCGTGATCCGAGACCTGGGCCAAGGCCGCGACCTGCGGGAACAGCGTCGTATCGCGGAAGGCGCGGGTGATGGCGTGGAAGGGGTAGTCGCCCACCACGACGATACGCGGGTCGTTGACGTTGAGCGTGCTGCCCTGGCCGTCCACGAGAACACCGGGCAGCACGCGTACGCCGAGCACATCCGCCAGCGCGCCGGTGCCGAGATCCTCGTTGCCCGGTTCGGTGAGCCAAAGAAGGTTGCCGCCGCCACGCACGTAGTCGACCAGTGCGGCGACGCTGCCCGCCGGCAACGGTGCGACCGGGCTGGCGAGCACGACGAGATCGGTGTGCTCGGGGACGCCCTGGGTCTGGCTGAAATTCAGCGGCACCGCGCGGATGCCGCGGCGCTCCACCTGGCTCATGAAGAGGCCGAGGTCCGCATTTGCGTGCCCGTCCGCCTGTCGCTCGCCGTCGCCCGTGACGAAGGCGACGATGCGCTCGCCGCCACGCGCCAGGCGCTCGAGCGCATTCGACAGGTTGCGTTCGTTGATCGGGCTTTCGACGCGCTCCTCGCGCCCCCGATAGCGCACGAGCAGCGCGCCGTCGCCGGCAATGCCCAATTGGCGCGAGGCGGCCGGATCCAGGTCGGGATCGACGAAGGACAGCGTGAGATCTTTTTTCGCGCGGGTATAGCGTTCCAGCACGGCTGCGATCTGTTCCCGAAGGGGGCCGGTCGGCGAGATGTAACCCACCACCGATACCGGGCCCGGCAGGCGATCGAGGACCGCGACGCTCTCGGGCGCGAGGCTGGCGCGTGCGCCGCGCGTCCAGTCGAAGGTCCAGCTGTGCCGTGAGCTGAGAAACCCGATGCACCCGGTGGCCACCACGAGACCGAGAAGAACGAGCCAGCGATCGAGACGACGCATCACTGGCGCTCCCGGTCACTGCCGAGTCGGCGCGTGGCGAGAATGAGGGAGAGCGTAATAGCGAGGGCGAACCAGACCAGATCGCTGGTGACCACGAGGCCTCGAAGCAGATTCTGCAGATGCGTCGCCAACGTCAGCCATTCCAGAAACCCTCCGTTGACGCCGGCGGCCTGCGCGCCGCGGTCGATCGTCCACAACGCCAGCGTAATGATCAGGGCCATGGCGGCCGCGATGGCGGGAAAGGACGTCGCGGCCGAGCAGGCAATGCCGATGGCGGCCAGCGTGGCGAGCATGAGTGCGGTGCCCAGCGTCGCGGAGGCCAGCTTGCCCCAGTCAGCGGTCGACCCGGCGCCAACCAGTAGCGGCATCGCCAGCGTGGCGAGCAACCAGAGGACGAGCCAGGCCAGTACGGCCAGGTATTTGCCCACCACGATGCGCCAAGGGGCGAGTCCGGTGGATGCCAGCAGCGCCAGCGTGCCGGTGCGCCGTTCGCCCGCCAGCAAACCCATGGTCATGAGCGGCACCACCAGAAACGCCAGTTTCGCCAGTTCCGCCAGGAGCGGAATGGCGACCAGATCGGTGAATCCGGGGGCGTCGGCCACGGCGGCCAGTTTGACCTGCGCGCCGAGGAACTGCCCGAGTCCGAGCACGAAGGTCCAGGCCAGCCAGGCGATGGTCAAAGCCGCCAATGCCCAGGCCAGCGGGCGTACGGCAAGACGGCGGAGTTCCAGTCCGGCAACCGCGGCGACGGTCATGCGGCGGCTCCGGTGGCGATCGAGAAGAAGTGATGTTCCAGTGAGGCCCCGTCACCCTCGCGGCTCAGCGGCGCGTCGTAGCGGAGTCGGCCCTCGTGGAGAATGACGACGCGGTCGCACACGGCCACCACCTCGGCGAGTACATGCGTCGACAGAATCACCGCGGCACCGGCGGCCGCTCGTTCGCGGATCACCTTGCGCAGTTCCCCGACCTGAACGGGATCGAGCGCATTCGCGGGCTCGTCGAGGATGAGCAGGGCGGGGGCGTGGACGAGCGCGCAGGCCAGACCGAGGCGCTGGCGCTGGCCTTGGGACAGCACGCCGGCCAGCCGGCGGCGTAGATCGCCCAGTTGCAGCCGCGCGAGCACGCCGTCCGCCGCCTGGCGTGCCTGGGCGCGCGTCATGCCGCGCAGGCGAGCGAAGGCGACGAGGTGTTCCTCGACCGAAAGCTCTGGCCACAGAGGCGCGTTCTCGGGCAACCAGCCGACCAGGCGACGGGCGATATCGGGCTGCGACACGAAGTCGCGGCCCCCGAGATCGATGCGCCCGCTCTCGGGACGAAGTGCCCCTGCAAGCATCGCCAAAGTGGTGGATTTCCCCGCGCCATTGACGCCCAGAAGCCCCAGTACTTCACCGCGGTTCAGGGAAAACGACAGGTCGGCCACGGCGGAGCGACCCGCGCGGCGACGGGAAACGGACTGCACATTCAGCAAACCGCTCTCGATCATGAGCGAACGGCGCCGATCTGCGGCTTACGCGCAGGATTACGCGCCCAACAGGGCAATCGATCTTGAACTCGCTGAACGAGCGGGCGGTGTGTCATCGGGCGATTGTGCGGAATGGCCCGTCCCGACCACAACAGCGCTCTTCACATTTTGCCGATCTCCGTGCTGGTGGGTACGGAAGGGGCTCGTTAGACTGGATGACGCAAGAACCCTTTCACTGCCGCGCGGTAACGACTCCATGTTCGACACCCTGCTCGATTTCCTCGCCAACGGACTCACCCGCGCAAGCTGGGGCGAGATGTTGGTCTATGTGCTGGTGGTCACCCAGCTCACCATCTTCACGGTGACGCTCTATTACCACCGTAGCGCGACCCATCGCGGTGTGGACTTCCACTGGATCCTCAACGGCTTCTTCCGTTTCTGGGGCTGGCTGACGACCGGCATGGTGGTGAAGGAGTGGGTTGCCATCCACCGTAAGCATCACGCCAAGGTCGAGACCGAGGAAGATCCGCACAGCCCGCAGATCTTCGGCATCAAGAAGGTCTTCCTCGACGGCGTGTCTCTCTATCGTGAGGCCAGCTACAACAAGGCCGACATGGAGAAGTACGGCCGCGGTACGCCGGACGACTGGTTCGAGCGCACGCTGTTCGGTCGTCATCCCTACTGGGGTCCGACGCTGATGGCGGTGATCGACATCTCGCTGTTCGGCGTGGTCGGTCTCGCGATCTGGGCGATCCAGATGATCTGGATTCCGTTCTGGGCCGCCGGCTTCGTCAACGGCATCGGTCACTGGTGGGGTTACCGCAACTTCGAAAGCTCCGACACGGCGACGAACATCTCGCCCTGGGGCTTCTGGATCGGCGGCGAAGAGCTGCACAACAACCACCACGCTTTCCCGAGCTCGGCGAAGTTCGCGCTGCGCAAGTGGGAGTTCGACATTGGCTGGGCCACGATCTGCGGTCTGCGCTTCGTCGGTCTCGCCAAGGTACTTCGCGTGGCGCCGACGTTGAACATCCGCCCGAACGTGCACCTGCCGGACGCCGAAACGCTCAAGGGCGTGCTGGCGCTGCGTTTCCAGGCCACCACCGATTACTACCGCAACGTGATCCTGCCGACGATGCGC
>Ga0209437_100712_pt1 | contig 17160 bp, 10 predicted proteins | sample AraplaL_Cvi_mTSA_FD_184266 | JGI IMG/M metagenome (GOLD analysis project Ga0209437, IMG submission 184266) | Arabidopsis root microbial communities from the University of North Carolina, USA - plate scrape CL_Cvi_mTSA (SPAdes) (version 2) | ecosystem: Host-associated > Plants > Roots > Endosphere...
CATGCATGACCGCGCCGATGGACGCTTTGAACAGCTTCTTGGCATGGCTACGCCTGTGACTGCCGCAAGATCCTGCGAAATTAAGCCTGTTTCGCGCGATGTAAGAATTCCCCTACAGACTGACTTGGCGAGCCCGTCTTACATTTTCGACTTACGGCCGATGCACTCGGCAATCAGGGGAAAGCAGTGAAGTCGATCTACGTGGGCATGGTGGCCTTGGTGATTCTGGTCATCGCGATCTTTTCTTCGTCACCCGCTGGTGCCTACGTCGACAAAACCAGATCTGAAGCCTTGGCTTACTGCGAATCAGGCATCGTCTGGGAACAGGAAAACATGCCGGGAGATTGGGTGTTTCACGGGTCGTGTAAGGACCAACCATATGACGGCGACTATCCCGACTATCTCGGCTGTTATGCGCTATGGGGAAATTTCGACATCCCTGACGAAGGCGTCTATGGGGAAGACTACGAAATCCTCGATTCTTGTTACGGCATTGATGATGACCCCGCTGGGAAGAACGTCGGACCCGCTGGCGGTTGCGATGGCGGTGAAGGCGGATGTCCGGCGGGCCCGGCAGATGCCGGGGCGCCAACTGCGGGAGATCCCGTCAACACAGCGACTGGCAACAAGTACGTGGAAGAACCCGACTACACCGACGACCCTTGGCTCACGTTCCGCCGGTTCTATAACAGCGATCCTGCGGCATCTTCCAGTGCTATCGGCGTGCGATGGAGCCACTCATTCAATCGCCGGCTCGATAGGACGCTTCTCTTCAATGGTGCATCAACCATTACCGTCTACCGGCCGACCGGTCTCCGCGAGTTGTTCCATAAGAACGGCACGGCTGGCTGGACCGCGTCATCCGACAACCCAGACATCCTGACCGAATCGGTCGACACCGAAGGAAACACAACCGGATACGCCCTGTGGATAGCAGCCATCCGGCACACGGAAACGTATGCCGCCGATGGGCGCCTGCTGAGTATCAAGGACAACACAGGGCAGATTGCAACATTAACCTATAGCGACAGTTCTACTCCACGCGCCGTCGCCCCTCAATCCAACCTTCTGCTATCGGTAACGGCCCCTTCAGGGCGCACGCTATCCTTCATTTATGATGAGAGTTCGCGCATTCATCAGATCACGTTGCCGGATGGCAATGTACTTACTTATGACTATGACCACCCAGGGAACCTAAGCGTCGTCACCTATCCCGACGGTCATCAGCGACAGTACGTCTACAACGAACAATCGCTCACGGGAGGGACGAACCTGCCCGCAGTGATGACTGGGATGATTGACGAGAACGGCGTTCGTTTGGAGACCACATCTTATGACGAGAATGGCCGCGCGACCTCGACGGAGTCGGCTGGTGGCGCCGGGCGGATCGCAATTCGTTATAACGCTGACGGCTCGTCTGACGTGACCTACCCGCTCGGAGGTGTTTCCCACCGGGGTTACACCAAGGTGCTGGGGCTCATGCGTATCGCGAACCTCGACAAACCATGCGGCGAGTGTGGGCTGCGCTACGGTTCGCGTACCTACGACGCCAACGGCTACCCGGCGACCGTCACCGACTTCCTCGGCCGCGTCTCGAACCGCACGTACGACGCCAATGGGCTCCTCACGCAGCAGGTCGACGGCCAGGGTTCCAGCGACCAACGCACCATCGACACAACCTGGAACGCGGCGCTTCGCGTGCCGCTGCTTCGCACGGTCAAGGATGCCTCCGGCGCCCTTCTACGGAAGGAAGGCTGGGCGTACAACGCCAGCGGGCAGGTCACCGCCCAGTGCCTCATCGACCCCATAAAGGCCCCCTCCTACACCTGTGCGGCGTCGGGTACGGCGCCGGCAGGTGTTCGCCGCACTGTCAACACCTACTGCACGACGGTGTCGTCCACCTGCCCGCTCCTTGGCCTGCTTCTCACGGTCGACGGCCCACGAACGGACGTCACCGATACCCTGACCTACGCGTGGTACCAGCAGACGGACGAATCCGGCTGCGGGACGCTGGGTGGGTCCTGTCATCACGCGGGGGACCTCAAGACTGTCACGGGCGGTGCGGGCCTCGTCACGACGTACGTGAGCTACGACAAGGCTGGGCGTCTCACGCGGCAGAAGGCTCCGAACGGGGTGCTCACCGACTACACGTATACCTCGCGCGGCTGGCTTGCGACGACCACGGTCCGCGCGCAGGCGTCCGGCGCGCCATCGGCGTCGGACGCTACGACCACCGTCGGCTACAACCCCGACGGCACGGTCCACCAAGTTACCGATCCGGACGGTGTCGTCACCACCTACACCTATGATGCTGCCCACCGCCTGACCGATGTCACCGACGGCCAAGGCCACCGGTATCACTACACGCTGGATCAAGCGGGCAATCGCCTGCGGGAAGACGTCCTCACGGCGGAGGGGACGGTGGTCAAGTCGACCTCGCGGACCTTCAACACCCTGGGTCAGCTCACCGCCATCACCGATGGCCTCAACCGCGCGGTCTTCTCGGCCGCTTACACCGACAGCTATGACGGCAACGGCAATCTCGTTCACAGCTCGGACGGGCTCGGTATCCAGCGAAAGCAGGCGTTCGACGGGCTTGACCGCCTGGTCAGCACGCTTCGCAACTATCAAGGCGCCGATACCTCCACCGCCAACAGCCAGGAAGTCACGTCTTTTGACGCCCTTGATCGCGTTACCGGATTCAGCGACCCGGATGAGCTCAATACCACGTATGACTTCGATGCTCTGAACAATCCGACCGCGACCCACAGTCCCGACACAGGTCTCACGGCACGCACATTTGATATTGCCGGCAATGTCGTCACCAGCACGGATGCCACGAACAACAGTCGTGTCCTGACGTACGACGCCAACAACCGTCCAGTGACGGCCACCTTTGCCGACACCACGCTCAACATCCAGTACAAGTACGACGAAGCGGATACGACCACCGGTTGCACAGGAAGTTACGGCAAGGGCCATCTGACTCGCATCATCGAGGGCAATGGTGGCATCACCTGGTGCTACGACGCATTCGGCCGGGTGGTCAGGAAAGTGCAGGTGCTCGGCACCGCGTCCCGCACCACCGTCTATGCCTGGACAAGAGCGGGACGGCTCAGCTCACTGACCACACCGAACGGCACCGCCATCGCCTACACGCGAGATTCCATCGGCAACGTCACATCCATCAGTGCGACGCCGAAAAATGGAACGGCGACGGCGGTCGTCAGCAATATCGTCTACAAGCCCTTTGGTCCAGTGGCGTCCTACGAGCTCGGATCCGGCCAGACGGTGACCTACACGTATGACCTGACCGGCGCGGTCACCGATGTCGTCGGCGGTCCCCTCGCGCAGCACCTCAAGCGTGACGCGCTGGGCAACATCACGGTCATCGGCGACACGGCCGGTGTCGCAACACCGACGGAAACCTATAGCTACGATTCGCTCTACCGCCTGACCGGTGCAAAAGCGCCGTCTGGCACGTCAATCGAGGCCTACACCTACAACAAGACGGGTGACCGGCTGACGAAGGCCGCGCCCGGCGTCCTTACTGGCACCTACACCTACGCTACCGGTACGCATCACCTCACCGGTGTGGGCACCACGACCCGGGTCGTCGACGCTCGCGGCAACACCACATCCGATGTCCTCGCATCCGGTGCATTTAGCTACGGCTACAACCAGCGTAATCGTCTGACGGTGGTGCGGAAGGACGGCGTGACGGTCGGCACCTATGTCGTCAATGCGCTCGGTCAGCGCATCCAGAAAACGGCAAGCGGGGTCACGACGTCGTTTGATTACACCGAGGACAGCCAGCTCATTGGTGAAGCGACAGCGGCGACGAGCCGTGACTACATATGGCTAGGGAGCATTCCGATTGCGGTGGTGGATGGCACTGGAACGGCCGCCACGATCTCGTACGTCGTTGCCGACGGGCTCGGGACCCCGCGCGCCGTCGTCGATGCAACCGGTGCAACAAAATGGCAGTGGGCATACGCGAGCAACCCGTTTGGTGAGCGCGCGCCGACTTCGAGCAACGGTTACGTCCTTAATCTGCGCTATGCGGGGCAGTACTTCGATGCCGAATCCGGTCTTATCCACAACGGCTTTCGCGATTACGAAGCCGCAACGGGGCGCTACTTGCAGAGCGACCCTGCAGGTCTCGCCGGAGGCACCACAACCTACGGATACGTGGGCGGCTCACCACTCCTGCGAATTGACAGACTCGGCCTTCAATCCTTTGAGGGCCCGCCGGAAGAAAATCTTCCGGAGAACATCCCCGAGGTAAACGAGGAACTCGACCGCCTTGATGAAGAGGCGAGAGAAGGGTTTCCGCCGCCCGGTGAGGCAACGCCACCACGACCTGACACGGGGGAATGGGGTCCAAATGGGGAGTGTGTTCGCCCAGAGTTGCGATCGCCAGAAGCGAACATATCACCGACCCTGGACCCGTCACATTTCGCTGGACGCTCCCCCGCAGAGATCGACTCACTCGCCCGCAGTCACGGCCTTATTCCCAGGGGGCGGGACCCCATGAATGGAATTGGATCGTACATCGACCCCATAACGGGGGCGCAACGCATCCTCTCTCACGGGAACGACCCGGAGCCACATATGCATGTCAATGACTCAAATGGCCAGCGACTTGATATAAACGGAAATCCTGTGCATCCGAACGACCCGGCTGCGCATCTCCCGATTGGAACTCCGTAATGTCGAATAACTTACCCAATCTGCACGACGCCCCGCTCATCTCGATTCATATCGAGTGGGCGGAAAAGGTGGCGCGCCTGGATCTGGAGCATTCGTGGCCTCCCATACGAGGATCCCTCGAATTCCGTGGCTTACGGAAGTTCTCTGCCTCCCTTGAGGACGAGTGGGGGCCGAGTGCGCTTGTATCCGCTGTAAAAACCGAGCAGGTCGATGATGGCGTTCACGTCGTCATTGAGATGCAGAGCGGCGATGTCATCGACATCTTGGCGAATTCGTACGAGCTAGTTCCGCGATAAAGGCAACGCGTCCCACACACCCGCCTGAGGTGTTTGACACACAAGCCCGGGTCTGAATCACGGAATACGTTCCGGGAAGCGGCAACAGGGCAATTCGCCGCAGCAGCGCTTGCCTTGCAAGGGGCATGGCGGCAGTGTGTTGCGCAGGCTACCGGCGCCGGACGCCCTTGTCCTTTCTTATAAGCCGGGCGGGTGGCGTGCTTCTCCCCCCTCGACGCGGCGGAGTCATATGCGGCCATGAACTTGAGGAAATCGATGCCGTAGATGCGGCACAGATACCGGATGTATGCGCTCCCTACTCTTGGCCATCGTGCTAGAACAGAGTTACTAGGTTATCCAACTGCGCGATTTAGGACACTGGCGGAGAGAGTGGGAGACGGTTGTCCCGCCCTGCCCCAACGCCTCCAGGCCCCTCATCGGTGGGCCGGATTGTGGCCTCGGATTTTTGGGCCTGCCGGGGCTACCGTCAACAACGTTTCACGTGCCACTCTTCCCGCTGACAGGGCAATGGGAGGCACAGGATGCGGGTACGTGAGGGGGCGACCCACTTGTATCTCTACGTCAACGGTCTGCGCGTGCCAAGGGCGGTCGGCCTCGGCGATGGCCTGAGCCTCGAACCCGTCAATGTGGATCCACGACCCTATCTGCCTGCGACGGTACAAACTGCCATGCACGCCCAAGCTGCCGGCGTCGTCTACCTTTTCCTGGGACAAATCAGGGCCGAGTTGCGGGTCCATGCCGACAACGCCAAGGACTTGGTTACGCGCGCGTGGAACGCACAATGGGACATCCTGTTTATCAATGCGGTCTTCGACCGAGAAGCCCAAATCAACCTCACAAGTGAAACCTCCGCCAGCAAGCTGGAAGACACCTCGACCGTGGATGTGCAGAATTTTGCCCTTCGCGGGTTTGGACGCGGGGAGCTGCCGACGCCGCTATTGGAGGAGGAATGTGTCTGGCTCGAATCTCATGTTGGAGAGGGTCGCCGACTGCTTGAGCGTGAGCTGTTCCAGAACAGCCTTCATTGTCTCGCGACGTACCGCTGGCACTCGCTTCCCAGAGCCCAGCTTGCACTCATCTGGGCAGGGATTGAGGGACTTTTCCATGTTGACGGCGAAATCCGTTTCCGGCTGAGCGCATGCATTGCGCGTTTTCTGGGTGGTGAGGACGCGGCAACCCGAAAGATGGTCTTCGACCAGGTCAGGCGCCTATACAACGCCCGCTCGACCGCTGTCCATGGCGGCGTTCTGAAGGGAGACACGCAGGCGCTGGTCGATGAATCCGCTGACCTCCTCCGTCGACTTATCCGTCGCTGCGTAGAGTCAGGTGACATCCCGCCCAAGGATGGCTTCATACCGTAGCCGGCACGAACCGACGAAGGTTCTCTCTTTGTCGGTTCGTGGTGGCCTTGCGGCACCGGGACGGCGCCAACGCCTAGTCCGCTGTAATCTGGATTTTCGCGAACGCCCGCGCCATCACCTCACCCAACCTTTCATCCGGCACGATGAGCCACGTGCAGGCAACCGTTGTGAATGCCTCGACAGCCTCCACGGGCTCGGCAAAAATGATGCCCTTCCGGGCAATCCTAAGCACCTCAAGGATAGGCCCTAGGTCGTACATTTCGAGGGTCGCGTCGAGCCGATGGCCAAACCCGTTCCGGATTTTATTCAGCCTGAAGATTCCGGGCCGGACAAACGCAGCTGCTGAAGCTCGCCGGGGCAAAAGGGCTGCTTTTTGGTGAAAGCTAAGGCGCGCTTCCTGGAAGTCATGAGCGCCCAGATGATGGGCCAGGAACTGGTCCATGTAGTGCTCGACCACCAGGTGGCATTTGAGAACCCGACCAAGGGTCACATGGTCTTGTCCGATGAGGGCCTTGAACGCCTGGTTGTGCGCCTCGAAGTCAGCCGTGATTTGTTCCAAGTACGGGTCCAATTCCCGCACAGCCTCATCGATGCCCTCAATGTCTCTCATCGTTCCACCTATGTGTGAAAAGGCCGGCTTTAAGGTTTCTACAGTCGAACGTCATACGGAACGACCATCCCTCTAGGCATCATCACTGCTGTGAGTGTCCTTCGTGTGTTGGGCCTGCGCCCGGTAGGACGCACCCAGTTCTCTGAGCGACTGGGCGAGATTGAAGAATCCCTTCACCTCGACTGACGCGGCTCTTTCCTCATACTTCTTTGCCAGTTCCATCTCTGCTCCGCCGGTCGGGTCTACCCAGAAACTGCCCCTGGAATTGAAGATTTCACTGATGAAGCTCGAACGCCACCCTGCCCGGTCAACGGCGTCTAGGGTCGCGGCAAGGTGGCTGTGTATCCACAGACCATCCGGGTCTTCTGGGCCATGAGCCAACACGTGCGCAATGTGCATGCCTGCTGCATCTCCGCGCCCTTTTTCTCCGGCCAGGTTCAACGCGACCGCAAGCCACGCATCAAAGACCATAGGGTCGAAGTGGTCACCGTCACTGCCGGGCACGGTCTTCCACTGTTTCAAAAGACGATAGGCGTGGGAAGCCAGCCGTTTGGTCCCTTCATCGTTCTCAATGGTCGAATCGGCCTCAGCCCTGTTGTCTCTGTAGAGCAGACAAATCACGTCGACGAAGAAAGCAGGGTCTTCCGAGAGCTTCTTGCATAGCCAGACAGGGGACCTCCCGTGGTATCCGTCGAGAAGGTCCATATAGAGCCATTCGATTGCCTCGATGTCGTCTTTGGCGACATCGTCGCTGGACTGAAGCCTCTTGATGAGTTCGCTGACCAAGGCACCATCGACTTTGCCTGTGGGGTCAGGGGTGCTCCCCATTTTCTTCAGTGCGTCGGCCGCCAACTGTCCGGGCAGAGGCTTTGAACGGTAAGCCATATGGCCCAAGGCGACCACTGCGGCAACTGGTCGACCGAAGGCCATAAACTTCTCCACCGCCTCGTCCATCTCGTTTTCATCAGCCCACGGAATGGGTCTTGCCACCGACCAATAAAGCGATTCCTCACCAACCAGAACAGACGAAACGCGGGACCAAACCTCCCTGCCGAAAGGAAGAGACAAGAGAAATCGCGTCTTCTGCGCTGATGACCATGATTCCTCCAACATTGAGTCCACCCAAGCCCAGCCTTCGGCCACTCTCCTTCCATTGATGTAACCCGACGCAAGTTCCAGACGTTTTCCGTCTTCGGTGTCGAGCATTGCGGGCAACACCTCCGCGTCCATTGGGCAGGCACGGGCAAGAGCAACCCCGACCTCGCCAGCCATGTCGGATTTTTGCGCCAGCTCAATCACCCGAGGCAAACCACTCTCACCAGCAAGCGTCTTTATGGCTTCTACCCGACGCTCCTCAAGGATTTTGCGTTGTTCGTTGAAATCCATGCCTGGCTCGAACCAGTCATGGTCTCTTCCCGAGAACATGGGGACAAGGGAAAGCACGGCGTCGACAGGCGCAAAATTTTTCGCAACCTCTTCAATCGAAGACACCGATTCCTCCGGAAGCGCCCAAACTGCATCCCTGTATTTCCGGTGCCTGCGGACGAAGTTTCCGAGCGCCTCCCAGAGCTGAAGCCGCTGGTCGGCGTTTAAATGATTGGGGTCGGCCAACACTAGTAAGGCATTTTGGAAAGTATCTGGCGGCAGGTCGTCAAGGAGGGGAACAAGGGCAAGCAGTCGGTCGAACCGGGCCTTTGCCAGTTCAACGGTCAACGTTGCGTAATGGGTCACCTGTTGCCAATAGTCCTGGCCGCTCTCTCTGACCTCTTCCGGTGTTTCAGCGCGGTATTTTGGCTTGTAGGTCGGGGAAGAACTCTGGGTTTGGTTGGGCAAAAGCTTGGTGACGAGGTCCCACGCAACGTTTTCGTTCTGCTTCGCAATGGTGTCGACGACCAGCAGTCTCCTGTCAATCGGTGCCAGTGTCTGAACGTACCAAGGCAGCAGGATGGAAACGAGTGAGTTGATGGGCCTGTTGGTCCACTGCCCACCTGGGTCAACAGAAGCGAGTCGCGCCAGTGTCGTGCAGACCCTCGGAAAATATTCATCACTCCAGGCCAGCGCTTCCATCCCCCAAAGAAGACCGGTCATGTAGCTGCGGCCGCCGAAACTTCCACCCTCCTGCCCGAAGACAGACACCAGTGGGGACTGTTCCTTCGACAGGGCGGCACTGATTCCGGAGATAAATTCCTCCGGCGCGGCCTCGGCGAGTATGGGCATCACGTCATTCAATGTGGCAAGGCGTTTCCAGTCTGCGTCCTTGAACACGGCGGATACCGTTCGTTGGGGAACCCAAGTCGAGGCAGAGGTGCAGTGTGTCATTGCGTTGCTGCGCGTGCTGGCGAAGGCGAGCGCAATCGAGATGCCTTTCCGCAGCCGACCAGAATGCTGTAACACCTTCCCGAGCCACGCAGCGGACAGCCTGTCATCCGGAGCCAGCTCAAAAGAGGGGTCAGATTCGGACAGAACCGCGATGGCAACGGCGCCCCATCGGGACACGTCGGAGTCTGAGAGATACCCAGCGACCTCATTCCAGATGGCATCCGTCTGCAAGACTGACCAAGCGCCTTGCTTGAAACGGACAACGTCAGGCCGGGCGGCCTCAAGCCTCAAAGCAAGCGCCCGCATCTCCTCGTAGGAACGTCCTGTAACACCGGCCACAGATTGTTTGTCGCCCTCATCGGCGTCTGTCCAAGCCCCCACGAGGAACAGAAGCGCCAGGGCTTGCGACAACTCAGTGTCGATGGCAGTGGACACCATCGGTCTCAGTTGCTGCTGGACAGCCATGGGCTGTTGCCTCGATACCTGGGACTCCTTGTGAGCAAAGAATTCCGGAGGGCAGTTTTCCAATGTAAATGCGCCGGCAACCGATTTCCGAGACAGGACCTCGTTGACAATTCCGCCCCACAGCAGCAACGGCACGCTTACGCCATCGAGTGACAGGTGTGACAGGACGAGAGAGCGGACAATTCCGTCGTCATCGTTCAAATCCAGCCCAAGCATCCTAAAGCTTTTCATGAAAGCAAAAAGTCGGTCGTCGGAGACGATGTCACCACCGTCGGCAGCGGACAGGTGATAACGGATGACATCGAGCCTTTCTTCTCGCTCTCCGGGTCCGAAGTTGAACTCCTTTACACGACGGAAAAAGTCCGCCTCGTTGGAGGAGTACCGCGCATGCGTGGTCAACCAGTGCATCACGTGCGTATCGGTGTCGGTCAGGGGACCTGTAACCAATGCCAGCAGGTCGTGTCCCTCGTTGAAAAGTTCTTGGTTGTTGAAGTCTCGCCATGCCGCGCTCATGGCTTCCGCAAAATCGCTGTGTCCTTTCTGCACCTTGACTCGATGTTTGACCTGGCAAATCAGGCGCGACCGTTCTCGGTTTGCGGGGTTCTCTACTGAAACGATGAGGTCGTCCGTGTCATAACCATAGAGTTTTCTCTGTAGTTCAACCTCGACGATGGGCCATGCCGGAAGACCAGGCGCATGACCTCCTGTCACCATGAGCGCGACAAAGGCAGCCGTGACCCGAGCTTCGAACGCTCCTCCCCCATCGCCAGATGAGAATGCGTTGCTCAATACCTTGGTTCTGTGCGGCGATTTTTTCTTTTTGTCTTCCATGTGCGACCCCGACCGTTGGTCCCCCGATTCTCCACCGGGAGAGTGGTTCAAGCCACACACTGCATCAACACCGTCTATCGCCGGCCCCTCAGCATGCTCGCCGGCCGGTGAGCACTGGAAGGGCTAGTCGGAGCCGAGAAGAACCCTGGAGGTCGTGGGCAGGTTATGCCACATCCACATCTCCCACCCCGACGTGTCAGACACCGGCGCTAGCAGCCGAACCACCCGCCCATGTCGATGTTTGGCTGCCCGCCAAAGGGCCTCACTGTTCCGGGCTCTGGGCTCACTGACGGGCAGGAGCAGCTCGACGCACCGCCAGTGACCCCGATGGGCCGCATGGAGCAGCGCGGCGGAGTGATGGGCGGCCGGGTTGACCTCGGGATGCTCGATTAGCGCGGCGACAGTCAGGTGGTCGCCATCCCACGCGGCATCTGCGAGGGCTCGTTGAAGTTCATGGTTCATCGATTGGGCCTCCCTGCCCTGGTAAGTGCCGGGCGAAAAAAGCCCTGCTGCGACATCCTGTCTACCCGGGATTTTCGAGCCGTCAAGGGGCCTAATTGGGTAAGGGTTGAAGGGAAGCAGACCGCCCTTGCAAGGCTAATTTAGCTCTGGGGACAAGGGGTTATCTCAATATGTATTCACTATAACCCTACTAATACACACATCCCGAAAGACATACAGGCCGGCCAGATACCCTAAAACCGTTGGGGCGCAAGGATACAAACCGCGCAAGCCCCGGATTTTTCTGTCGAATTCGGTACCACGTTTCAGATCGATACCCACTCGGCGCCCCGGCCGACATTTGCCAAACCCCTTAAAAAAGCTATTGCCGAAAATGCCTGGGGGGTCACATTTGCCAAACTTGACAGGTTTTCGATCAGCGATTGACTGGGGGATAGACCGCGCAGACCTGCGCCCGCTTCCCCAGTCAAAGGACCCGTCGTGTTTTCCAGCCTCCAGAACCTCGCCGCCACGGCTTCGGCCATGGCCCGCCACTTCATCGTCCAGCTTCCCGGTGGCTACACCATTGCCGCCACGTCGAAAGAGGACCAGCAACTGGCCCTTGACACCATCGACGAATTCTTGTCCCGCCAGGAGGCCCGGGGCGTTGCCCTGCCCTCGTCTCTCCTCTCGCCCCACGTCATGGTCAGCCAGCCCGCGCCCGTGGCGGCCACCATCCTTCCGCCGCCATCGCCCCTCTTCGAGGTGAAGCCGACATCCACGCCCGAGCTAGAGCCGGAGGAACGGCCCTTGTATGCCGAAGGCCAACCCACCCCGTCGGCACCTCCCCCACGGCCACCGGCCCCGGAGGCCCCGCACCGGGATGCGTATGGGAACGCGCCCTTGGGCGTCTACCAGCAAATCGAGCCCCGGACGCTGTCGCTGGCGGCCTTTTACTACCTTGAAGACATTGAGGGCCGGGTGTCGAAGGCCACGATGAAGGAGAGCCGGTTCATCCTGCGCCTCCTCCAGGATTTCGTCGGCGACCGTCTGGTCCATACTTTCGACACCGACGACATGCGCACCTTCGTCAATGCCCTCAAAAGCTGGCCGAGCCATGCGGGCAAGAACAACCGGCTGTCCGGCCTCTCCCCCAAGGGCATCGTGAAATACGCGAAGGAGAAGAACCTGAAGGTCATCGCCACGACGACGTGCCAGAAGCACATTGACCATGCGCGTGCCTTCTTCCGCTGGTGCAAAAACAAGACCTATCTCGTCGCCGACCTCCTTGCCGGTGCGCGCCGCAATGCGGTGACCACCACCGAATCCATCCGGAAGAAAGCGTTTGATGATGCAGACCTGTTGTCCATCCGACGTCCCCCCGCTTTCAGTAGCGGAGCGAATTAGAGTCCGGGGGTTACTTTAGCTGCTCGGCGTAGGCGGCGGGAGTCAGCCCGCCCAACGCCTTCTTCGGCCGTTCCTCGTTATATTCCCTGCGCCAGTTTTCGATCTCGGTGCGTGCGTGAAGCAGGCTCGGGAACCAGTGTTCATTGAGGCACTCGTCGCGCAAGCGCCCGTTGAACGATTCGATGTAGGCGTTCTGGTTCGGCTTGCCCGGTTCGATCAGGCGCAGCTGCACGCCACGCTCGTGGGCCCAGGTGACCATCGCCTTGCCACAGAACTCTTTGCCGTTGTCGCTACGAATTACCTTCGGAAGGCCGCGGGTCAGCGCCAGCCGATCCATCACGCGCGTCACGCCCATGCCGGAGATCGCGCGTTCGACTTCGATAACGACAGCCTCGTGCGTGGCGTCATCAACGACCGTCAGACACTTGATGACGCGGCCCTCGGCCGTGCGATCAAACACGAAGTCCATCGACCAGACCTCGTTGGGTGCCATGGGTCGGAACAAGGGTTGCCGTTCGCCTGCTGGCACCTTTTTGCGCTTGCGGCGACGCACCTGCAGCTTGGCGGCTTGATACAGCCGCTCTACACGCTTGTAGTTCACGAGCATCCCTTCTTGCCTAAGCTTCAGATAGATCATGCCGACGCCATAGCGCTTGTGCCGCTGCGCCAAGGCCACGATCCGCTGTCGAAGTTCGCCATTGCGGTCCGCGCGCGGCGCGTAACGCAATGCACTGGCGCTCATACGAAGCACCATCAAAGCACGACGTTCGCTGAGTCCTTGGCTCGTCATCTCCCGCACCAGCAACCGTCGCGCCGGTGCCGTCACCACTTTTTTCGCAGTGCCTCACGAGTGATCTCGTTCTCCAGCATCGACTCCGCCAGGAGCTTCTTCAGCCGGGCGTTCTCCGCCTCCAGTTCCTTAAGTCGCTTGGCTTCGGACACCGTCATGCCGCCGAACTTGCTACGCCACAGGTAGTACGAGGCTTCGCTGAAACCGTGCTTGCGGCACAGGTCCTTCACTGCCATGCCGGCTTCGGCCTCACGCAGGAAGCCAATGATCTGCTCTTCGGAAAAGCGCTTTTTCACGTCCAATCTCCGTCAGTTGGGGGATTGGACTCCAAATCACCGTGCTACTCAAAATCGGGGGGACGTCGTTTCAACCACGATGTGAGTCATAACTAGAATCCTTCAGCATTTGCCCCGGATGCAGACCACACGATCTTGAGATGCGGTATCTGCGGTCCAAGACCGTGAGTCGATGGCTCTTCACCGCGCAGCGCGATTCGAATCAATCTATGCTCAAATTCTGAAATCGAATCAGTCATTTGCCTCTGTACGACTCAGCAAAGATGATCCGGCCAAATGCCGGACCCGATTCGACCGAAGTCATGAGGCAAGACCCGACTTCAGAAAGTGCAGCCCACTCTCATCTCGTATCGCGTAGATGGAGGAATACTCGAACGATAGGACGAATCGCTGGCTGAAACGTCCGGCGAGTGACCTTATGAATCGTTCAAGTTCATACCAGCAAGCGTCATAGTTCTGCGGATGCATAACAGCAACGCAACGTGCGCCAACCCGCCAACTAAGCGCCGGATCTTCTACTCCCGGTGCAGGATTTCCACGGTTGTCCCTGATGAATAATGTCATCCACGATTGTGGGAACCATAAGTGTCTATCGCGGATCTCACCACCAAGAGATTCGCCCAACCGAAATAGTGAAGGGATATCGACCCCCTCTTCGATCTCAAGTGAGAAATCAAGAGACATCAGGAACCCTCAATGACCGTGATCTTTCCGTTTTTTATAACATAAACACGCTTCAGCCCCTCTACAGGATTGGACTCTACAACCTTCTGAATATCCTCCGGCACTAGCGGTGAGTCGGCGAGATTGATCACGACAGTGTCCGCTTGCCTTTCAACTTTGTTCTGAATAGTCAGACGCACCGAGTACGGACTGGACGTTGTGGGAGACGCCACGTCCGCCTCGATTCCGTTGATCTTGAGATCAGGACTTACGCTCTTGCGCGTATTTGGGAGTTGCTCGACATCAAAGCCCGAATCAGCGAGCAGCTCAGCCGCTTCGTTCTGCCTTGTGATTGCACGCACTTGGTCCAGCGATGCATTCTTCGGAGGCACCTCCGGCTCGCCCTTTAACGCGCCCTTGGTCGCACCAATACTTCCGGATGCCTCGGCTGACGGCGCGACGTCCCCTGTCGACGCCAATATCTTCGACGCGTCGTCGACTGCCGACTTCGCTGCCTCCTTCTCAAGAGACACCGCAACCTTCTCTGCTGTGGCCTCGACAGCCTTACCCGCGACCTTCACGCCAGCACCAACAATCTTGCCAGCACCAACAGCATTTCCCAGGGCGGCGGTAACTTGCAATGCCGTCACCGTCTGGATCGCACCGCTTACGTCCTGCCCATAGATCAGCTGCATCCGATCTTGAAGGGACTGGTTAAAACTTACGGCAGCGCCCTCGCCCATATTCTGAGCGCCCGAAACGAATCCGTCCTTCAGTCCGTAGTAGGTATCTATCGGGTGCGCAAACACACCGCCAATTGCGGAACCCAAGCCGATCACTACGTTCTTACCCACTCCAAAGGGATCATCCTTGATTGCCCCTCCAATGGTGGAAGCGAATTTCTCCGACTCCTGAGCCATCCCGGTGGTGAGGTCGCGAGTGGCCCCTGGGCGAACATATTTCCCAATAAAGTCCAGGTCAGCGTCAGGCGCGTTTTGCGCTGGGGCAAAGAATTGCCCTCGTTCAGCAGTGAACATCGTCTGCTGCTTGCCGAGATCGTTCATAAACGTTGCATCAGTCGACGCAAGGTATGCCTGCGCTGCGGAATCGTCCCCCGAGCCAAGAACACTCTTCCAGATGAAGTCGACGTCCTTGGATGCCTGCTGACCGAGCCGTGCCGTGGCAGTTTCGACTTGCTCTTGCGACGGATCGCATCCGCCGCACTCCTGCCGTGCGAAGTCCGTCGCGTGCTGTTTGATCCACGCGGTTTCGTCGGGGTGAAGCTGGCGATTGTTCAGTTCACCGTCCAGGGCGGCAGCGGCACCACGCGAGCCGCCGATGGCGCCGCCGATGGCGGCGGCGCCGAGCTCCATATAGGTCTTCTTCTCTTCTGGCGTCGCGTCCGTCGTAGCCAAATAATCTTGCATGGCCTTCGAGGCGGCTTCGGCGCCCCCCGCTCCGAGAGCACCCTGCAGCGCATTGCCGCCTCCAAGCGACGCCATCGCCGCGCCGACGACACCGTGAAGAATTACCTTGTTTCGACTCCCGTCCGCCCACGCCGCACGCTGCTCGTCCGTCGTTGCGTTGTACTGCATGTACTCCGCAATAGCTCCGACGGTGCGCATTCCGACATAGCCAGCCTGCGTAGCCAACTCCTGCTGCTCGGACACCTTTTTGGGGTCGTAACTATTCTTCAACGCTTCGTCATCAAGCGTCGGATTTCGATCTAAGCTGCTGAGCTCCTTGCCCGGATCATTCCGAACAATGATGGTGCCCTCAGCAATGCCCGAATGAGTGTCGCTGCTGCTGTTCCCTTTGTGCGGCGTAGCCATGGATATCGCCGCGCCAATGGCTCCGGCAACATTGCTTGACATCGTGCTGCCGCCACTAAAGCTGACTTGGCTGGCGTTGTACTTCGACTCATTGTGCAGATCCTCCCAGACCAGATCGCCCGTGCTGAGCACGTTCTTGGAGGCATCGGCCGCGCTGGCGATCTGTCCACCCACTAGGTGGGTCGTGCCACCAACGTCGATCTGAAAGCCACCATCACCCGCCTTGATGCCGCTGACTTCGTTGACGCTGGTGTAGTGGCTGTCGATCTTGCTTGCAGCGTAGTAGGCGCTACCGCTGACAAACCCGCTCTGGGTGATGCCGACCATGAGCTTGCCGCCAGCCTGCATGGTCTTGCTGGCGTAGTCGTCGGTGTCCTGCTCGCTGCGGATGGTCAGGTTGTTGCCGATGTCGGCCGCTACCTGATTGCCCTTCAGCTGGGCGCCTTCAATGGTGGTGTCGTGGCCGCTGACGATCGTAAGCTTATCGTCCGCGTTGATCGTTGTTTCGGCGTGCGTGCTTCCGTTGCCGTGAGCCTTGCCACTACCGACGCTGGCGGATGCGTAGATGCCAAAGCCGTCCGAGCCGAAGCTGACGCCAATGCTACCGGCCGAGTTCTTCGAGTCGTTCTTGAGGCTGTGCTCTTCCGACTGGCTAAGGAGATTGATGTCGTTGGTCGCGGCAAGGGCAACGTTCTTGCCCGTAACCTCGCCGCCGATGATGGTCAGGTCGCCGCCCGTCGCGCCGATGGTGACGTTGCCACCGCTAGTGATGTGACCGCCATAGGACGTACTGTCATGCGTCGTGGTCTTGCTGCTCGCGCTGCTTCCACCAATCCCGACCTGGATGTTGATGCCTGCCGCTCCCGCCGCACTCTGAGCATCGGTCACACTGCCGAAGTTGCCTGTTGCTGCAAGGGCGTCATGCACCTGATAGGCGGCCTTCACGGCATAGAGCGCCTTCAAGCGGTCATCGTCGCTGCTGCTGGCCTGCCTCACTGAGTCCCGTGCGCCCATGGCGAACTCGTAGGCGGCTCCGCCCAATCCTCCGGTGATGCCCCCCTCGCTATGCTTCTGCGACTGCGTCGTATCCAGCGTGTCCAGCCCAGCGTCGATCGTGACGTTCTTGCCGACGATCG
>Ga0209437_100713_pt1 | contig 17155 bp, 8 predicted proteins | sample AraplaL_Cvi_mTSA_FD_184266 | JGI IMG/M metagenome (GOLD analysis project Ga0209437, IMG submission 184266) | Arabidopsis root microbial communities from the University of North Carolina, USA - plate scrape CL_Cvi_mTSA (SPAdes) (version 2) | ecosystem: Host-associated > Plants > Roots > Endosphere ...
CGCCATATGACGATGATCGCCCTCGGTGGCTCAATTGGTACCGGGCTGTTTCTCGCAAGTGGTACCGCCATCTCAACCGCAGGCCCTGGTGGAGCATTAATTGCCTACGCGGCCGTTGGCATCATGGTATATTTCCTCATGACCAGCCTTGGTGAGCTTGCTACCTTTATGCCGGACTCCGGTTCATTTAATACGTATGCCGCACGTTTTGTCGATCCCGCCCTCGGGTTCGCCATGGGCTGGAACTTCTGGTACAACTGGGCGGTAACCATTGCAGCAGAGCTTGCTGCCGCTACAGTGCTCATTAAATATTGGTTCCCCGACAGTTCGTCCATGTTATGGAGCTTACTGTTCCTCGTGCTGATCTTTGCCTTGAATGTCCTGTCCGTCAAAGGCTACGGGGAGTCCGAGTACTGGTTCGCCATTATCAAGGTAGCTACCGTTATCATCTTCCTGGCCGTTGGTGTGCTTATGATCTTTGGTATTATGGGCGGAGAAGCCGTTGGTTTCAGCAACTTCACCATCGGTGATGCGCCCATTCATGGCGGATTCTTCGCCGTGTTAGGCGTATTCATGGCTGCGGGGTTCTCATTCCAGGGTACTGAGCTTATCGGGGTAGCCGCCGGGGAAAGTGAAAATCCGCGCGAAAATGTACCTCGTGCCATTCGTCAGGTATTCTGGCGCATTCTGATTTTTTACATTTTGGCGATTACCGTGATCAGTCTGATCATCCCGTATACTCATCCGAATCTGCTCAAAGGAGATCTGGAAAATATCGGGGTCAGCCCTTTCACACTGGTGTTTGAGAAAGCAGGACTCGCCATTGCGGCTTCCGTCATGAATGCCGTTATTCTAACTTCCGTACTCTCTGCCGGAAACTCAGGCATGTATGCTTCAAGCCGGGTTCTCTATGCCCTTGCCCGAGATGGTAAAGCCCCTCGGTTCCTCGGTAAGCTGAACAAAAAAGGCATTCCCATGAATGCCTTGCTGCTCACCACAGCCGTTGGCATGTTGGCATTTCTTGCCTCCCTGTTCGGCGATGGCATTGTGTATACCTGGTTGCTGAATGCATCCGGTATGTGTGGTTTTATTACTTGGCTAGGTATCGCTATCAGTCATTATCGCTTCCGTCGTGCATACGTTGCACAAGGAAGGGACCTGAGCGATCTGCCTTACCGGGCACGTTGGTTCCCGTTTGGGCCGATCTTTGCCTTTGTCCTGTGTATTATCGTAATTATTGGACAGAACTATCAGGCATTTACGGGTGACGAGATCGACTGGAGTGGAGCCATTGTTGCCTACCTGAGCGTACCACTGTTCCTTGTGTTATGGCTCGGTTACAAATGGATCAAAAAAACTAAAGTGGTGCCGCTGAAGGAATGTGATTTCACACCTACCGATTCACCAAGTAACAAATAGTAGCTCCAACGTACTATCATCTACAGATACAATTGACTTTATATAATAAAACCTCCCCTTGGCGTTGCAGTTTCCTACTGTAGCGACACCGGGAGGTTTTGTTTTGGGTCAGCCCTCCCCTTCGCACATTCCTGTACGTCCTTTCGTCGCTGTCCATATTTTGTATAGGTCCGTAAGTAAAATAGAGAAAGGTATACTATTTTTCTTGGACAACGGGAGTTGACGTATAATGAAAAAATTCTCTATCCTGCTCATTCTACTGGGCATCCTGATCATCAGTTTTCCTTTCCTGCGGGAGACGTATTATGACTGGCAGCAAACCCGTGTTATGAACGATCTGGAGCAATTGCAAAACGGTTTGTCCAAGCTTAATCACTCCTTCGAACAAGGCATACAGGATGCGGCTTCTGCCGAGCCGACTACTGACAATACAGATCCAGTGCAAGAGGCATCGTCGAATACGTTGGGTGTACTATCGATTGACAAGATTGATGTCCGCTTACCAATTCTGGAGGGTGCAACGGAAGAAAACATGAAGGTAGCTGCAACCCATCTTGTCGAAACCACTAGAATCGGTAACAAAGGTAATGCCGCCATAGCCGCTCATCGCGCGCACAGAAAAGGTCGACTGTTCAATCGCTTGGGAGAACTCCAGATTGGCGATTCAATGGAAGTCACCCTGGCAGATAGAACGGTCATCCAATATACGGTAGACCAGATATCCGTTGTGGAGCCAAATGACTTATCTGTGCTGGAAGACCCCGGACTTGGACAGGTCCTTACCTTGATTACCTGTGATCCACTCGTCAATCCAACACATCGGCTAATTGTAAGAGCTATTAAAGTAAATCCGGACGTTGCTGGATTCTGATCTTCCTTATGATTCAGTTGAAACAAAATAAAACACCCTCTAGTATATTCACACGGTGACTCTGGGTCACTTGTGAAGCTAGAGGGTGTTTTTATCTGAATAGGATCTGTTCCTGCATTACGTGCTGCGTGCGATCTTACGCTGAAGCAGTTGTCTACGTCGGAAGTAAACGTATCCCACACTACCTAGTGCCATCAGCATCACGCCTGCCACAGTGAAAGCCCATGTGCTCTCTTCGCCTGTCTTCGGCAGCATTCCCTGTGATGCAGAGTTTCCGGTCTGCTGTGATGCAGAATTCCCAGTCCCCTGCGATCCATCTGTATCCGTTCCCGCAGAAGGTGCCAGTGCGCTATCCCCATCCGTTGTATCTGTATCCCCAACTGGAGGTGCAGTGTCGTCACCGTTGGAAACGCCAGGCGAAGGAGGAGTTACTCCGTTATCTTCATCTGTTGGAATTTCGGTTCCGTCTTCAGGTTCAGTAGGTCCAGTAACCACTGTGCCTGGGATAGACGTTCCTGGTGTTTCCGGTCCCGGTGTTACTGGTTTCTCCGGATCTGGTGTTACACCCGTAGTAGGTGTTCCCGGATTATAAGGTCCACTCGATCCACCGCCCGATACCGGGATAGCCTGATTTGTCTTTTCCACAACTACAGTTTCGGTTTGTATATTCGTAATTTCAAATGGTACAGGTGTTGTGTCCAGGATATATCCGTTAGGTGCTTTTATTTCAACCAACTGATATTTATTGATATCCAGGTCTTCAAGTACAATTTCACCTTGTTGATTGGTTGTCAGTGTAACTTCATCTAGACCTGTTACCTTGTGGAACTCCCAATTCCCATTTGCATCCATCAATGCAGTTTGGGCCCGTAATTCAAACACAGCTCCTTGAAGGTGCTGAGTTCGACCCGCATTGGTTTTAATCAATTTCACAGAACGATCATTTTTTTTATTTTCAATGGTTAATTGAGTTTCCGGTTTGATAATAGATACAAGGGTCTCCGGCTGTTCAATAACAAAGCCTTCTGCCTTGGTCTCTACCAATGTATATGAACCATAGTCCAAACCGTCGAATTCAATGACCCCATTTAGGTCGGTTACTTTTGTATCGATGACAATGTTGGAACGATCACGCAATTCGAATTCAATTCCGCTTAATACGGACTTATCCTTGGCATTTACTTTGGTAACGACAAGTTTACCACCTGCACCCATTGCATTAGACTTTGTCAATGTAATACTCTCCGTCTGATTCTCTAAAATCGTAAACGGAATTGGTGTAGCATCCAACTGATAAAACTCAGGTGCCACGACTTCTACCAGCTCATAATCCCCTGGCAACAGTCCACCTTTGGCGATCTTCCCATCTTCCCCTGTCGTTAACTCATCGATTTTCTCTCGCGTTGCGCCGTCCTTGGAGTACAATTCGAAAGTTGCACCCTTAAGTGTCTTGGAGGAGTCCACCGCATCTACCTTGGTTAATTCAAAGCCTTGACGAATCTTTTTATTTTCAATTTCAAAAGCAATATCCGCATCCTTAAATTCAATCGTTTTACCTGAGGCAGAGCCATAATCAGGATCAACCAAGTATCCTGCCGGTGCAGATAATTCTTTTAACTTATAAGGTATACCGTTGGTTAGATTGTTTAATCGATAGTTTCTGGAGCTTTCAACCACACCATTCTCGTCCGTTGGTTTCAATGTTTCCAGAAGCGTAGTTCCAGACGCATTATAGATTGCAAATATTGCGCCCTCCAGCGGAACTCCTGTATCACTGACTTTGTGAATTCTGATTTTGCCCAGACCTGTAGAGGCTCCTCCACCTGCTCCAGCCAAGGAAACTTTGATTCCCGACTGATTACCTTCTCCGATTACCGAGGAAGATTGGCCCGCAAATTCAACCTTATTCTCAATTCGGGCGCCATGATCGGCATTAATATAAGACTGATATTCCAAAATGAATGCGGTATGAATATCTTTCTTGAAGGTGAAGGTAAATGTATTGCCCTCCACGTCCAATTCATAATCAGCCGGATCAACGAGTCCAGCTTTGGTGGATACATTGCCTGAATTGTTGGCTGGTAAATTGGTCGCATATAATTTCAATGAATCAGCCAATAAAATCTGGTTCTCTGACAAGGTATCTGTTAATTGGTTACCCGCAGGAATGAAAGATTGACTTGGATTGATATTTACCGTCCATGATGCTTTATCCGTTGTACCTTCTTGCTTGCCTGCTTTGCGCACGTATACACCACCGTTGGCAGGTGTAACACTGGCTGATCTATTAAATCGTATTTCACCACCCTCACCATCCGTCAGAACAGCCTGATTGGCATAAGCGCCTGCGACAGAATATGGTCCATCCAGACTTGTTTGGTACTGAATGCGATAAGCCATTTTGCCCATGTTACCCAGATCCAACGCAAAACCTTTACCGTCCGGGTTCAGCTGGAATTGACCAGGTGTGAGCGGAACCTCGCTACCTACAGCAGTAACATTATTGGCCCCCTGCAACTCTAACTCATGAACTTTCAATGAGCCGTCTACGAAAGATTGGTCTCCAGTGTAAGCATCCTTAAGGATTGCATCCTTAATATCGAACAAATTGTAGTTTACATCGATTGTCCAGGTGATCTTTTTATCTTTGGCGCTATATTCACCCTTTTTGTTACCATTTTGAATCGTGTAGTCCTGCGGTTTAACCGCAGCAGATTTGGTAATCGAAGTCTGTTTTACATCAGACTCTTCCCAATCGATCTTCGCCGAGTTGCGATATTCATCATTCGTTGGCATACCTGCTGTCGGATCGAAGCTTGTCTTATAAGTGATAACATGCTCCGTACTAAGCGTTATGCCGTCCTTCAAGCGAAGTGAGAATCCTTTTTCATACGTTGGATCAGCCGGGTCTGGAGTCAGTTCAAAGTCCTCTTTGTTAACACCACTCACTTGAAGACTACCCGGAATCAGTTTCATATGTCTGCCTTCGTAATTGTCGGTGATGACGATATCCGTCATGTCCTGCAAATCACGGTTCAAAACAATCTGCCATTCGATTTCTTTTGTGTTGAAGTTTTCACTTTTTACACTCTTTGCAAAAATGACTTCCTGAATGTCTCTTCGACCTGTTTTGGAAGTACCATCATACATGTTCACTGTGTTCGTAATGGTGTCGTTTGTATAAACACGATGAATGGATTGTGTATCATATTCGATCTCATAGGCCTTTGTAATATCGTTCTTAAAATGTAATCTGAAGCCATTATCGAACCCTGTACCCATCGCTTCGAGCGTGTATTCATTTGGATTGATCAGTGTTCTGTTCGAAGCCGCTCCACTTGCATTAATGTCCACTTGATACACTTTGACGGAATTGTTGATCAGTTGCTGTTTTGCCGTATCAAAGCGGTCTTCAATCCATGCATTCGTTTGCAAGATTTCTTGCTGATTATAGTTATATTGCACTTTCCATGTGACCGTCTGTGTCACCGGATCATACGCACTATCTTGCCCTGACTTGTTCAAAGGCTCATTAAAACTCACACGAACTCGGCCAATATCTGTTTCGTCGTGCTCGCTCTGATCTGTTGTAAGCGCAACCTGGTTTTGATACTCCACGTTGGTGAACGGAGCAGTGGTTGGTGCTTTAACACTTGTCGTATAGGTTACACGATAGGCCTTATCTGTGTCTCCCAATTGAATTGGAAACTGTGGTTCCGTTTGAACTACTGGGCCTTCTTTTACTGATCCATTCAGTTGCACTTCCAATTCGCGAATTTCGATATCGCCCTTGAGCTCCAGCTCTGCTGGGAATGTGTCTGCAAGAACGGCATTTTTCATAGCCTTCTCGCCTTGGTTAAAATCTACGGTCCATTTAATTTCATCCGAGTTGAAGTTACTTTTGTTTGCGCTTCCCGATTTCTTCAACTTATCTACGGCTGTGTTGGCAAAATGTACATCAATGATGCCCTGCCCCACGGAACTAAAGTCTATCTGTTGTTTCAAGCCATCTTCCATCTTGCTCTCATCGAACTTAATCCACACGTAGAAGTTACCTTCCAGCTTCGCATGCTCGATCAGTTCATTAAAGGTAAAGATGATTGTGCCATCTGGATTCACCACATACTCCCCAACACCGCCATCCAGATTACCCTTAAGCTGCGATCCGATGATGAATTTATCGGGCAAGTTAAAGGTGAACGTAGAGCCATCGCTGTAGTTGTGGTTGTCATCTGCAAGTCCCCATGTAAAGACTACAGCCACCTCATCCTGAATGCGTGGTCGAATATCCTCGATTTTATCTCCTTTGACTTCAATCGTGCCATTCCCGTTGTCTTCTGGTGCCTGATTGTACATCTGCACACTGGTAATCAATTGATCTGTAATTACCGGGCCTGCAGCTGCGATTGCTAAACTGCTCTGGTTGAGGTTTCCCTCCCCCTCTTCTTCCGGAGTGGCAGCAACGTCAACGTTGTCCACCTCTTCCGAATCTGCCAAACCTTCTTCTGACTCTGTATCGCTGATTGCACTGGCTGGCAAATTAGTTAATTCATCCTGAGCATGCATGGTTGGTGTAAATATCCAACCCTGCATCATTTGCGTGACCAGTAACAGAGCAATGATCACTATGCTCACTTTTTTCCTCATTTTTTGCATATCCTCCTCGTACGTAGTGTTGGCATACGCCGAAGATTAGAATAGCAAAGCGACATATACAAAAAATAGACAACACTAAAATCCTCGCTTTTGAACACACAATTGAACACAAAAAAGGATACTCCTCAATCGGAGCATCCTGTTCAAACGGTTGTTATAGTGTCCAGTTAATTTTGACGCGCAGATCCGTAGTACCTTCCATTTTGGACACATAATAAGATATCGATTTCATGCCAAGTTGGTACAAATCCTGCAAATCTTCAATCAGCCCAGCCTCCGTACCCTTGTACCTGAATGTCAGCGAGGTTCCGCCTTCCTTCAGCTTACTCTGAACTTTGGTCTTCAGCGCAGCATGGCCTTTAACAGCATCCTGTTCATCATACAGGGAATAGTCCAGAGCATGGTACAGCTTCTGATAAGCGGCTTTTTTGCTATCTCCGGCCTTCACCAGCTTTAATAAAGCTTCTCGATATGGGGCTGGCGCAGCGGGGTACTTGCTTTTGCCTGTCCAGATATGGTCACGTGCCATCTCATCATCACTCAGCAAATAATAGCTGTGGCTAACCTTACCTTTGCGGTCAGGGGTAGGATCATCCCAGGTGGTGTCCATGTGATACCACTTGCCATCCAGGTTCACGATATTCCAGGCATGAAGCTGCCCGCCTGCTGTACCTTCCACAATCCGGTTATCGATACCTACTCGCTCCAGCATCCGATATGCCAACAGTGAATATCCCTGACAGACGGTACTGCCTGTAACAAGCCCGTCGTAGGCCGTATATTTCTTCAACGAAGTATCGTAGGAAAGGTTAAGCACAATCCAGTCATGGATGACCTTGACCTTCTCATGATCCGTCATGCCTGGTTTGATGATTTCTTTCAACACGTTTGTGACTTTACGATTCACATAATCGGTCTGCTCCTTGGTCTCCCGATAGGAGAGAGTCACATGGACCTCGGCGGACACATTGGAGCCTTTATAATTAAATGCATAACTTTTAACGGTATATTGAATATAGGGGTCACTCTTCATTGCCTCATCGATGGAGGTTTGTAATTGTTTTTTGAGGCCTTTCACATTGCCTTTGTATGTAAAAACAAGTTCCTCCGTTCGCTGTGACATTGCGGTAAGCAAGGTCTGGCGCAAATCTGTTGCCGTGGATATATCTGATGTTCCTGATGCAGCATACAGTTGATCCAGATCAACCGTACGTGGTAACGCTACAGCAATCAGACAGCCTGCCAGCAGTATGGTGATAATTCGTTTCCCGTTCTTACCCATGAAAGGAACCCACCCTTCTTTGCAAAGTTCTCACGCCCTATTGTATCACAAAAGGCTCTGTCGTCATCTTCTATATCATTTCAACTAAAGAATATTTACACGAACACTCCGATGTCAGAACAACTTTCCGATCGCTGAGTAAATGTTTAGTTGAACTTATATAACTTTCGTAAAAATTAAATCAAAAGAGACCTTCTATGGAAGGTCCCTTTGATCTTCAGTTCAATAAATCACGATTACCCGTTATCTTCATCCTATGATTCGCTTGGGCAAGATATGAGTGATTCCTCGTCTAATACAGGCGATTACCACTCATAAACGTATCTGTCTTACCTTGAAGCTTCGCGAGCCGTTCCAATACCTGTGACGCTTCAGCTACCGTCACTTTACGTGCAGGCATGAATCGTCCTTCAATCGAAGGAAGCAATCCCAGCTTCAGACTCAGGGAAACCGCTCCCTTACTCGTAATGGCACTGGCATCCGCAATGTTGGGAAGATCCGATGGCAACGTATAGAATCCGGCCAGCTTCTCATAGCGTAAAATACGTACAAGCAGCACTGCCAATTCTTCACGTGTCATCTCTTCTTGCGGATTCAAATTCTGTTCAGGGTCCGCTCCGGCAAGCCAGCGCTGATCAATTAATGCCCGAATTGCCTTATAATACGGGCTGTCAGGTTTCACATCAGCGTATAACTTGTCATCTCCGTCCCCACTGTAGTACAGATCCATATTTGGATTAATCGCTCTTGCCAGATAGTTAAACCAATCTCCTCGGGTGATCACACGATCCGGGAATACGCGTCCCTGCTCATCAGCAAGCAATACGCCATGCTGTGTCATATTGCGTAGAGCTGCTTCGGCCACATGACCCAAGATATCCGTAGGTTCGGTCTTGGTTGCAGAGCTTGTGTCCCCGTATAAAAGCTTCCACTCCCCTGTGTTCGCATCCAGCGCTTCATAGTTGCCATAGATCGAATTCTCATCACGTGTAGGCATATAAGCAAGGTTCACACCCGCCGGGATGACTTGACCACCGTTCATACCATATCCGCCATAACGGGAATATGCGAGGATCAGCTTGAACTCCTCCAGATAGAGTGCCTTGGCCTCTTCATAACTGATGGCTAGCTTAACATCTGCTGGCAGTTGTTCAGGCGTTGCCGCAATACGTGTATAGAACTCGTTAATCGTCCCGTTGTTCAACACCTGTACTTGTGCCGTATCTTCCTTAACCGGAATTCCGTTCAGATAACGCTGGAACAAAAATGTGCGAGCATCATCCACCTCAATCACGTTAGCCAGTCGGAACTGCTCCGTCGCGTCTGGAACTAGCGCAATCACTGTGTCCATCGCCAGTTTCTCAGCCTGCTTCCGGGTTACCAATTTGCCTGCCTTCTCCTCAGCCGGCTTCTCCTGTTCCATCTCTGGTCCGATTCGTTGCATCATCGTATAACTGTAGATCTGCCCGGTAACTGCATCTACCTGTGCTGAAATATCCCGCATGAACATATAGGACATATTGGCACTTCGATCGCTCCAGCTCAGACTCCATACCTGATTGTTCGGACTTGAGTAATATCCCTTGCCCAGCTGGTTATGTTCCAGCTTATAACCCTTGGGAATATCAAAGTTCGTTGCGACCCGATTGGCGGCCTGCTGAACATTTAACCTCGTACCATTGGCCGGGACAAAAGGAGTTACATCACCTTTCAACTTCGTATCCTGCTGCAAAGAATCTTCATCTACAGCTTTACCTGTTAATGTATTAATTCGTTCCAACGTATTGGCCTCAATCGGAACGATACTGATATTTTTTGGTGTATATGCAAGGTAATACTGCTGACCCTGTTTGGAAGATAGACGATCTTTGGCGATATAAGCCAGTTCCACATCGAACTGTTCTTCAAACTGCTGTCTGGCCTTCTCTTCTGAAGCTGCCGGTTTCGATGAGGGATACTTGGCTTCAATAGTACCTCGTGAGTAACCTGTCACCAAACCACTTTCATCCACATTAATGTAGACTGTCTCTGCGTCGGATAACAATCCATCATGTTTTAACTGGTACCCGTATCGATACTCTGTTCTGCCAAACAATGACTCTTGTTCGATGGAAGAATACAGATCTCCAAGCGGAGCATATTCATTGTCCTTAAGACCTGGAATCGCTTGGTACAACAGTGCCACGGCCTTTTCTTCAGCTTGAGCTTTGGTTAACTTCACATCTGATTCCGAGACATGTTTATCCAGGATATCCGACGGCAAATGTACACTTAACACTTCCCCTGTGCCTGCATGTACAGTTCCACTGAATCCCGACGTATGATTGCCTTGTGTAATCTGGAACCCGATCTCCCACGCCTTGTAGTCTGGCGGTGGATAGGAATTAGGTGAATCGAATCGTGCAGATGAGATCGTTGCTTTTTTTAATAATGGAAATAATTTCAGTATATTTTCACTGGCTTGCCTGGATGAGATTTTCGCTCCCTCAGGCACGTCATTGCTCGTTGCGTCTAGTTGTTCATTTTCCCCCGTTGTCGCTTCGGTCAACTGCTCTGCTTGCGCGGCTGATGCACTGCCTGCAAAACCTGGTGTTTGCGAAGCAAGCAGCAGTGTTGCCATCGCTGCGGTTGTTGCTTTGGTTGCGAACATTTTCAAACGTAGATTAAACTTCCAATTCAAACTCAAATCTGGACCTCTCCCTTCAATTTCATACAAAGAAGCATAACAAATAACCTCGCATGAATATTGCCAGTCTATTCTATGATACCATAAGCTTCCTTTTTAATCGTCGTTTTCCGGGCAATTTTACAAATGTGAATTTCTGCATATTGCTAGTAACAGCAAAAAAAACGCCAACCACGTCGGCGTTTTCTCTGTTAGCCTGCACTCTTATGTAGGCTGAATCTACCTTGTCAACTACTCGCTATAGACGAATCGTTCGACTTCTTCTGACCTTGAACATGGGTTTTCAAAAAGGGAATAACGGTATCCCAGAAGGCGGGATCTTCCTCGGAACAACTGTGTCCTCCGCTGTTGACCCATAGATGTTCAACAGGCGGATCGGCCTTGGACATAAAATATTCAAGCTCACTCGGGGGAATGAAATTATCTCCCTTGGAGTGCACCATAAGCATCGGCAGTTGCATCCCCCTGCGCCGTTCATTCAGCATGATCACCGGATCACGTTGACGATAAGATTTCAGAGATTCACCCAGTCGCCAGAACCAGATTCTCGGGATTAACTGGGCCAGTGGAAACAAGGGCAGACGCCGGCGTCTCAGCTCTGAACTGACGATTACCTCAAATTGCGATGGCATCGAGTCCGTAATCACTGCTGATACAGGAATTCCCTCCGTCACTGCAAGAATCGTACCCAGTCCACCCAAAGAATGTCCAAGCACTCCGATGGCATCCGCATCAATCTCTGGTCGTGTAGTCGTATACTGCAACGCCGCGAGCAGATCATCCCGGAACAGGTAGGCAGATGCAGCACGAACCGGATCACTGGCCCCATGACTGCGGACATCATACATAAACAGGGCATATCCGGCTTCCCAGATCGGACGTGCGTAGCGAAGAACACGGGAGCGATTGGAACCCCAGCCATGTGCAATAATAACGAGCGGCCATGGTTTTGGAATGTCGGCTCTGGCCGGGATGAACCAGCCATGCACCCGACCTCCCCCACTATCAAAGGTCACATCCTCAAATGGCATTGGGGGTGTCAGTGTGATTGGAATCTTCTTGGGTGTCTGGCTCTTCACCGCCGCCTTCCATAATCCACCTGCCGTTACTGCGGCCACGGCGAGCATGCCGCCTATCATTGTTTTAGCTTTCACAGGGCATCTCTCCTCTCCGAATTCTGGCATACATCCATCATAGAACAATAGAATGAACGGTACGTTAAAGGACATCGATTTTTATGATAAAGATTGATCCAACAATTAATTTAAAGGCGCCTTTATATATATACCCAAATATACATATCCCTCATATGACACTGGAGCCTAGGCTTCGGCTGCTTCCACAAATCTCCGTGCACATGCTGCAATCTGCTCATGATCTCCTGAGGCAAGGGCTTCTCGTGGCAAAAGTGCACTTCCCAGACCCACTGCAGCAGCGCCTGCTGCATAATAATCAGCAATATTCTCCAGTGTGGCACCACCTGTTGCCAGCAGTGGAATATGATTCAGTGGAGCTTTGATCTCCCGCAGATACGGTATACCCAGACTCGCCATCGGAAACAACTTCACAACTCGTGCTCCCGCTTCATGGGCAGCGACAATCTCCGTGGGTGTCATGGCTCCAGGCCAGATCTCGACACCATGTTCTACAGCATATTCAATGACAGACAGATCGACATTGGGAGACACCAGAAATTGTGCTCCTGCAGCGACCGCTTCCTTCGCCATCTGCACATTCAGTACCGTACCCGCTCCAACATAAGCCTTTCCTTCATGCCGCTCACGCCAGTCTGCAATAATATCATGTGCTCCAGGTGTGTTCAGTGTGACTTCCATCAATCGGATGCCACCATTCGTCATACCTTGTCCAGCTGTTACTGCCGCTTCACGGCTTATACCACGTACAATCGCGACCAGCCTCGACTCCAATAGAACTTCCGTCAGATTCATATCCAATTCCCCTTGCTTCATCAATTCGGCAGCCGAAGACAGGCAATCATGGTCACCGCTTTTCCGTTATTCATTATTGTAAAGCATATCCTCCCCTGGATGAAATACATTAATCCATTTCAAAGTGAATGCGTCTTCACCAACTCTATGATGTACTTTTATCACAATGCAAAAAACCTCTCCATGGAACATGGGCTGATTCACCCATTCAATTCCACGAAAGAGGCCGTATTTCGACTGAAAATACTAAGCATTTTCCAACACGTTATCCTTCTCCAAATCTTTAAAGTATCGATCGTTATATAACATGCTCGGATGTGTTGGATGATAGGCGAGTGCGATATCATTATGTTCCCGGGCCTTGGCACGGTTACCCATCCGGTCATAACACACACATAGTTGCAGATGCGGCATCCAGGTCCAGGCTGCTTCATTCAGCACTACCATAGGATCATCAGGACGTACAGCACGAGTCGCCTGTTCGTACCAGAACAGGGCCTTGCGATAATCTTCACGGTCGGCAAAATAACCACCCAATCGACAGCATATCTCGGCTCTTGGCAAATCATAGGCAAATGATCGGAACAACGCCGTGACTTCCTGTTCCGATCGTTTAAGTGCAGCTTCGCAATCCGCAATTTTCTGGCAAGCAGCAATCTGATCTTCCACCCAACCCAGCCCGGTGTCCAGAAACTTTTCGTAGTACTTCACCGCATCCTCATGCTGTCCATGGTCCTTCAATTCATTGCCAAAATAGTACAAGTCACGCGGTGAGAATTCCTCTCCGGCCTGTTCCCTTTTACGATAGATCCGCAGATTCCGATCGGTATACTCTTTATCTTTCTTATGGGTAACCGCTATATCACTATGCAGCAGATTGCCTGCTACAGCCAGATATTCATGTACCGCGCCAATCCAGCGAAATTGTCGGTCCCGACGCACCAGGCGATTCCGGCGCAGACTGTAGGATACTTTGCCTTCTGCTGTGAATGACAGATTGTAATCCATCGTGACACTATCAACAGCCGGGTCCAGCGAACGTTTCAGGGCAATAAGCTTCGCCCGATCTTCCGCTTCAAATACATCGTCGGCATCCAGCCATAGAATATATTCGCTCTTCGCCTGATCGAAGGCAAAGTTGCGTGCTGCTGCAAAGTCATCCACCCATTCAAAATCAACGATACGATCCGTATATCTGGAAGCGATCTGACGGGTACGATCCGTTGAACCGGTATCAACGATCACAATCTCATCGGCAATGCCGTTGACCGAGTCCAGACATCTGGCGAGGGAAGCTTCTTCATTTTTCACAATCATACAGAGCGTAATGCTGATCGTCTCTTCGCCACGTCTGGCTCTGCGGTTAAAGGCAGCTACCCCCGGCAGTTCGGACAAACGGTAGATGTGGTACGCCGGGAGATGCGTATCAACGAAAAGGCGAAATCCAAGTGCCTGCGCACGGATACAGAAATGACGATCTTCGCCCCAGAAGGATACATTCGGAATCTGGTCATAGGAAACCCCGGCTGCCAGAACATTTTTGCGAATGAGCGTACATGCCCCCAACCCTCCAACTTCGTAACAACCTGGCATCCGCAGTTGATTCAGAAAAGCAGTCGTTTGCGCGCCCTCGTCTTCCGCTTCATTCCCGGCTGATGATTTGCCGCCGCGACGATACAAAGCATACTCATCTTGCAACCAGACTTGAGGCATTTCCCTGGCCCCCGGCTGCCATCGGGTCCAAAAGATATTGGATACGATATCTTTGCCGCTCGATACAAGTTGTTCCAATGTCCGCGGATGCAGCACCAGGTCAGAGTCTATCAGGAAAACAGCATCGTACTCGTTGTCGCGTGCATAATTCAAAATGCGGTTTTTCAGACCAGCTACACGCCAAATCTGTTCATCCTGCCAATAGTGGCCTCCCTCATCCTTGGTGTACAACCCTTTGTTGTCAGGACTATCGCTGCTATGTTCATCTGCCTGAATAACCGTCCCTTCATGCTGGAGCACAAATTCACGTAATATATTCGACGCAGCTTCTTCCTCGTTATCGTCAACAAACAGATAATCCGTCTTCACTGTTGTTCTTTCCAGTGCATGCAGAGAATCCAGAAATTCACGGAGCACTGGAGTTGTCTGACGAACCGGGCTGGCGATCAGTATTCTTTCCTGGGCAAGCGTTTCAAGATTTTCCGATTGGCCGGTTTCCTGTGATATAGCAGAACGTCTGGACGGTCGATGATTACTCTGGCTCTCTTTCTGGTTTTCATGTTGGTTTTGATGTTGCTTCTCTTTCTGTTTCTCATTTTCTTGGGAATTCGGCTCTAATGGAGGTTTGGATTCTTCTTGCGATTGGTGTAACGGGTCTTTCTTCAACGTGCTCACTCCCCCTCTCCTTATTCGACCCATGCCAACAGTCGTGGCTCTTGATCCAATATCGATTCGTACTGTTCCTTCCAGCCGTATCTTGCTTCAGGGTCCAGTGCCTGATAGCGTTCATATTTGCGGATGCGATCTTCTTCCCGTGCCCACCCATAATGCTTCACCCGGGGAGCATGACAGCCATAAGTCCAATGCTGGATCGTTAACGGAAAGCGCCCACAATGCTGAGGTGTTTCCTTCCATTCATAGCTCATCCCCGGGTGATAACGAATCAGAAATGGCCGATAGTAGGCATGCGCCCGCCAGAACTCATCTTCCCGGTAATGCGTATCACTCCACATATCAAACAATCTGAAATAAATCGCATCCTCGTTGCCACTGAGCAGCAGATCGCGCACAGCCCCAAAGTCACTGGTTAGAATCTCATCCGCATCCAGATTCAAAATCCACTCCGGATCGGTCGCCACTGTCTCTTCCCATTGTTGTTTCCTCAGGCTTACCTCGTCTGCAAAACGTGAAGCAGAGTTCTCCACCAATACAAGTGGAATACCGTCCAGAAGTTCCCGGCACATCGCAACCGTTCCATCCGTGCTTCCGTCATCAATGATTACCGCGCGATCAATCCAGGGACGATGTGTCTCCAAAGCCTGCCTGAGATACCGATTCTCCTCATTACGAACGATCATCGACAAGGTAATATGTGGTCTTCCATGTTCCTCATGTTCATCCAAAGCTTCACCCCCATGCTCAAGCTTCTTCCTATTAAAATCGCCGGACACTCGATGTCTGGACGGATCACAATCCTCTATTCTCAATCTATGCAGAGCCGGAATGCGGATATGCAGGACAAGGAAACCTTTCATGGGGTTAATCTTGTTGAACGACAAAAAAGCACCCGCCTGTGCGGATGCTTCTGCATGTATGATATAAATGTTTAATGCGATGAATTAACGGTATGCTGCCAGACGATCATTGAGACTACGTGTCTGTCCATAGACTTCCTGGTACAGCGCGAACAATCCATCATAGACAGCAACCGTTTCCGGATTGGGCTCATAGGACTTCGCCGGACGAATGAACGCTGTTGCGCACTCCTGCATAGACGGGAACCAGCCACATCCATAGGCAGCCAGCATTGCTGCCCCCATCGCCGGACCCTGCTCGCTCTCCAACTTCACAATCGTGGCGTTAAAGACATCCGCCTGCATCTGCAACCAGGCTTCATTTTTGGCACCACCACCAATGGAGATGACTTCATTGACGGTTTTACCTGCGCCGCGCAGAATATCAATCGATTCACGTAGCGAGAAGGTAATACCCTCCATCACCGCACGTCCAAAGTGCTCCAGCTTGTGCCCGGCATCCATACCGATGAAGCTGCCCCGGATATTCGCATCCGGATGAGGTGTACGCTCCCCAACGATATAAGGTGTGAACAACAATCCGTTGCTGCCGGCCGGAATCTGATCAATGCCCTGCAAGAGCACATCAAAGGATTTGTCCGCTGCAAACGTATCCTTGAACCAGGACAGGCTATATCCTGCGGCAAGTGTTACACCCATAATATAGAAGGCATCTTTCTCGCCGTGATTGAAAAAGTGTACTTTGCCTTCAAAATCGAGATCTTTACGCTCTTCATAGGAAAGCACTACCCCGGACGTTCCGATGCTGCACATCGTCTGTCCTTCCCTCAGAATGCCTGCGCCAATGGCACCGCATGCATTGTCTGCGCCACCTGCATATACTTTTGTCGCAGCTGCCAGACCTGTTTGATCTGCAATCTCAGGCAACAGGGTACCCACTTCCTCAAACGATTCCACAAGACGTGGACATAGGGAGATCGGCAGTTTGAATGCTTCTGCAATCTCATTGCTCCACTGCTTGCCTGCAACGTCCAGCAGCAAGGT
>Ga0209437_100716_pt1 | contig 16950 bp, 18 predicted proteins | sample AraplaL_Cvi_mTSA_FD_184266 | JGI IMG/M metagenome (GOLD analysis project Ga0209437, IMG submission 184266) | Arabidopsis root microbial communities from the University of North Carolina, USA - plate scrape CL_Cvi_mTSA (SPAdes) (version 2) | ecosystem: Host-associated > Plants > Roots > Endosphere...
AGGAGCGATAGCGACGATGCGTGAACAGGTTGTTATGTGAGGTAACGACTTAGAATCATAATCATTCAACCCTATTATTATTTATTTTTTCTAAATGTCCTAATTGCTCTTCAAAATTTGTTTGTTTCTTAATAAGATTTATAGCACTACTATATTCTTCAATTAACTTATTCTTCTCATTTTCATTACTAGCATCAATAATCATATCTCTTAATAAATCTATTTTTATTAATTCATAGTACATTTCATTAAAATCCTTACTATTAACGTTAAGCAACACTGTCTTCCATGCAATTTCAGTATTTAACAGTTTATATCTTGGACCTATTGAGTCACTTTTATAAGTGTTAATTAGTTGAACAGCATTTTCTAATTCCATCTTTGCTGCTTCGCTATCAACTGCAAAATTAAAATATAGAGTTATATATAACACAAGTAATGTTCCAGCAATTCCTATGACTGCCCCTACTACTGCACCAATCAATCCACTAGATAAGTTGGATATTCTATTCATACTCGCCTTCTCCTTGAACACTAAATTTCTACGACAAATAAATTTTAAGTCCAGTACTATTCCCGTTATTTCACATAACGTTCCCGTATTCACGACTCGACGCATGTCGAGTATCCGGCGAATGCCGGATCAAGGGCGTATGCCCGCCGCGTGAATATTATGTTATCTGATGTAACACTCCTCTTGAGCTACACTCAAACTCGCTCTTTGTCTTTCAAATCAATCACTTCGATTAGCTTTGCTCTTAATTCATTAATCATAATCAATTCTTTATCCAATGTTTCATATTTACTTAATTGATATCTTTCAATAAATCTATATTTAGGAAACCATTCAAAAAACGATTTATTCAGCCATTCTCTTGTTTGATATCGTTCTAATGGATCTTCAAGTTTTTTAATTATACTTCCAGAAGATAGCCCAGAAGTGAATGCCGTATAGGTACTAAAATCTGCATAAATGATTTCTTGTGGAGCATGTTTTCTAAATTCTTCTGCAAAATCGTACTGTAAATCTTCGAAATCTTGATACAGCGATTCGACACTTTTCTGGTACTGCTGATATAATTCTATAACTTCTTCAAGTTTATTCTTCAAAGAATCCCCCTTTCAATCAAAGGTTTTAGTTCTTATGTTATTTCAGATAACATTATATCTACGAACTTCGTAAATACCTCTCTTTTTTTACTAATATCCGAACTACATATAATATAACCCATAATAATCCATCTGCGAAGTCACCAACGTACTCAAAAAAGCAGCCCGAGTAAACTGTCCTATATGTTAGCCATAACTAACACGTAGGATGCAGTTTACACCCGGGCTGCTCTTTCCTCACTCAACAATAGAAGAATCGCCGCTAACCTTCAGTGATCAAACTTTCTTCCCTTTGCGTTCCTTCACCTAAAACATTTACTTTGCTCCGTTACTCCACACCACGCGCTCGCTCATAGCTTTATGTTGTGCAATCAGGCAGAGTTCTGCCGCTTTGAATGCATGTTCTTGCGTCATGGCTGTCTCGGTGCGATCTAGGCAATCGCGAATGAGTTGGCCGAAGAATGGGTAACCGACCTTGCCTTTTACATTGTAGCGGTACTCCCCTTCATGATTGACCAGATACACCTGATCACCTTCTGGCTCCCTCGCGATGTCGATATACTTACGCAGCTCGATATAACCGTCCGTTCCCAGAATAACTGTACGCCCATCGCCCCATGTGCCCAGACCATCCGGTGTAAACCAATCCACTCGGAAGTAACCGGACGCTCCGTTGTCACCAATCAGAGAAGCTTCACCGAAGTCTTCCAGTTCCGGGAACTGTGGGTGATTGAAGTTATGCACACGACTGAACCCTACCTCAGCGTCCGTACATGATGCAAACGTCAGAAATTGTTCGATCTGGTGACTCCCGATATCACATAGAATGCCGCCATACTGCTCGTGATTGAAGAACCAGTCGGGTCTTCCTCCGGCATTTAAGCGATGCGGACCAGTACCCATAACTTGCACTACCTTGCCGATTGCCCCTTGTTCAATGAGCTGCCCCGCATAGATCGCACTTTCTACATGCAGTCGTTCACTGTAATATACCATGTACTTTTTGCCTGTTCGCTTCACTTCTTCTCGTGCAAGCTTTAATTGCTCCAGCGTGGTAAATGGGGCTTTGTCTGTAAAATAATCCTTGCCTGCGGCCAGAACTCTCATGCCAAGCGGTGCACGATCTGAAGTGATCGCTGCACTCGCCACCAGTAACACCTCATCATCTGCAAGCACTTCTGCCTCAGATCCAGCGACTTGAGCCTGTGGGAACTGCTTCTGAAATACCTCTACCTTCGCCGGGTCCGGATCATATACCCACTTGAGGGTAGCCCCTGCCTCCAACAATCCCCCAACCATGCCGTAGATGTGCCCATGATCCAGCGCAACAGCAGCAATGGTGAACTCACCCGGACCACATACGATCTCTTTGGTAACACTTTTCGGTGCATAGAACATCCCGTCTTTAGCCATGTCATCCCATCCTTATTATAAAATGTTCATTACAAAGAATTCGTCTTTCGTCTAATACACTGTTTTTATTTAAACGTCTGACTCAAATCAGCAGGTTGACTGCCACTGAATGCCTTGTCTTTCTTTGTCGTGGAACCGGCAATGCGTTCCTGCAGATGCTCGTAGAACAGATCCTCATCGATCGGCAGATCCACCCAGTTATCCGTCCAGGTAGACAACAGCATCGCATTCGATAATGTTAATCCGTGAATACCATCCTCACCGGGAGCAATAAGTGGTGCGCCTGTACGAATCGCATCCACCCAATTACGAATCAGACCCGGGTGCCCTGTTTCCACACCCGTGATCGGAATCTCGCATTTCCAACATTCCGGCTGTCCAAAACCTCCGGTAAAACGCTGATTGAATTCCGGCTCAGATTCTCGAAGTCGCCAGAACGTAAGCTTTCCATCTTCGATGACAATTTTACCCCGGTCTCCGTTAACCTCAAATCGGTTCGTACCTGGTGCTTCGCCAGTAGTCGTTACAAAGACTCCCGTTGCTCCATTTTCATACTCCACATAAGCGGTTACATCATCTTCCACTTCTATGTTCCGATACTTGCCAAACGAACAGAAAGCACGCATTCGCACCGGCATCATGCCAATCGTCCACTGCCACAGATCCAGTTGGTGCGGGTCCTGATTAATCAGCACACCCCCACCTTCGCCTGCCCAAGTTGCCCGCCAGCCGCCGGAATCATAGTAACTCTGAGATCGGTACCAGTTCGTAATAATCCAGTTGGTACGCCGTACCTCTCCCAGCTCCCCCGAAGCGATCAAGTCTCTCAGTTTAATGTAGAGTGGGTTGGTCCGCTGGTTATACATCATGGAAAAGACTTTACCACTGGCTGCGGCGGCTTCATTCATCTTGCGCACCTGTTTCGTATACACACCTGCTGGCTTCTCAATCATGACATGCAAGCCATGCTGGAAAGCCTGAATGGCTTGTTCCGGATGGTCATAGTGCGGCGTTGCAATAATGACCGCATCAATCGTACCCGAAGCCATCATGTGCTCTGCATCCTGCCAATAGGTGACCGTAGCCGGAAGATGACTGGATACCCAGCTCTCCATTTCTCTTCTTACATCACATACGGCGACCAATTCTGCACCCGGTACTTCTCCGGCAACCAATGTTCTTGCATGAGCTGCTCCCATGTTTCCAATACCAATCACCGCTACTCGTACGATACTCATGACTGCTCCTCCTCGTCCACACGACGCTCAATTTCGGCAAAAACGTCTGCAAAATGCTGTAACATCGCCTTGGATTCCAAGGCTCCACTAAAATCCTCAATGCCGTAATATCCGTCATACCCGACGGCACGAAGATCCCGCACCATTTGTACCCAATCGACCATGCCTTCAGTCAGGGGGGTCCATTGACATTTCCAGGCTGTATTCAGAGCCAATCCGCTACTCTTCCCAGTCATATTAGCCTTTTGCGAATCTTTCGTTTCTGGTTCAAACCATCCGGCATTCTTCACATGCACATGAGCGAGATACGGACCTAGCAGCTCAAGTCCCATCCGATGATTCTCATATCCTTCATGTACCATATTGCCTGGATCGTACAATACACCCACATGCTGCGGTTCGAACGATTGCACAAGCCGATAGGCAAGCGATGCCGTCGGTGCAATCGTCTGATGATGTGTCTCTACAATTGCCTTGATGTTGTACTGTTTGGCCAAATCCTGTACTTCACTCAGGTAATTAACGGCTTTACGATGCAACTCAGGATAACTGGTCTTGCGATCATATCCAGGAACACCCACACGTATCATAGATGCTTCCAACCCAGCCGCAGCCTGAAACGCCTGCTCGGTGGCAGCTAGATCTCCACAGTTCAGATACGGTACAAGTGCAATGGATTTCCGACCTTGCCCTGACGCTGCTTCACGAAAAACAGGAACCTGTTCCTGCCAGCGGCTTGGATCTACCGAGCATCGATTATTTCTCCAGTAAGAAGGCTCCTCGGATATCGCATCTTCAGGAATTCCGCGGAAACGCCACTCTATTCCATCAATCCCCGCTGCTGCCGCAGCCGATGCCAATTCCTCTGCATTCAGATCAGGGGTAGCCACGGTGAATACAGACAGTTTCATCATGATCCATCTCCTTATGTAAACGTATTCATTTTATGTCGTAAAGGCATTGTATCACTCCGGCGAACGTCACCATAGGGGCAAACGCCAACAGATGAATGACAGATAACGAACAGAGCACATTCCCCATTCAGAGATAACTTCTCAAGATCATCTTATGATCTCAAATCAAAAAGACATCCTTGGAACAGAGTTCAATTCTGTTCAAAGATGCCTTGTACAATAACTATATATAAGGTGAAATTTGAGGATAAGGTTCCTATCCATTATCCAATCGCAACTTCAGTAGCAGAATCCCGTTCTGGTTCTGACTTTCGTACTCGTCCAATTTACAATCCGAACAAATTTGACTAATCCCGATCAAAAAAAACGTGTTCAGCCTGTATCTTACCTTGCTCTATTGTCATGATGCCAAATGAGTATTGCTTCTGAAAACGCCGATCTGTAGGCGACCCCGGATTAAATACGAGCGTGTTGTCCACGGTATGCATCACCGGGATGTGTGAGTGTCCATAGATCACAGCATCCACATGCTGGCCTGCAAAGGTATGAATGGCATTTCGCTCCGTACCCTTTGACCCGAGATGACCGTGAACAAGACCCAGACGAAGACCCTCCACTTCAACAATACGGGAATACCCCAGTTTTTCAGCAATTTCGGACGGGTCCGTATTACCAGCTACCCCTTCAACAGGCGCATACTCGCTAAGCAATGGATATACGCTCCAATCCGACCAGTCACCCGCATGAAGAATGAGATCGGCACTCGCAAGTACATCAACGAGCCTAGCCGGTAACTTCTGTGATTTACGTGAACAATGCGTATCGGAGATGACTACAATTTTCATATAACAACCCACCTTTCCTTTACCTCTGATTACAATCTACTCTGACTGCGAAGGGACAGCCAACATTTGGGAACTGGAACGTTCCATATCTTCAAGGGTAATGGATGCGAAGAACTGCTCCACCTTGGACTCCGCAACCTGATACAGGTTGGTCAAGAGGCTGTCTATATGCAAGCCCACTTCACAATCCGGGTTACAATTGCCGTGAATCGGGAACAATGGACCTTCGTCTTTCGCAGCCTGATAGATCATGTCTAATGTGATTTCACTTGATGGCTTCGCCAGGTAGAAGCCTCTTGTTCCAGGAGAAGAGTTCACTAATCCCGCCTTTTTCAGCCCGCCCAGAATACGTCTGACGACGACTGGGTTGGTATTCACGCTACCTGCAATGTGTGCAGACGTGATTCGTTCAGGCGCGCTGAGTGACAATAATAACAAACAATGCACACTGACCGAAAAATGAGTACTCATGATTAACCACCTTTATTTAATATAATCCAGGACATGCTGACGTTATTCAGAGAACAGATCCTTTTCGGGACGTGCTCTGATCTTGAGTTGCCGCACACTGTATTCCAGTTGTTTCACAATATCATCCAGCTGTTTGCGATCAATCTTGGTCGGATCTTCCACCGGTTTCGCGGACGACTTGAGATCGCGGATCGTTAACTGCTGCTCTTGCCATTTGTCCATCAGATCTGCAATATTGGCATAGAAACGTTCGTAATCTTTGATGACCAGATCAAGATAAGCATCTACCTCATCCGGATCATAACCACGAAGTTTATAATTGAATTGTTTTTCATGTATCGATAACGCATCTAACTGTACACCCAATTGTTTAAACAATTGTCTTTGTTTATCCAATCTTCGTTTCATATGTTCATCCATATTGACAACCTCCATTATAAGCCAAGCCGTGGTTCCTTTTTTCAATGAAGAACATACGGCATTTTCTCTCTCTATTTTTTATAACACATAATTCGTCAGATATAAAACGCTACGGCCCTATTCCTCACAAAAATGATTGCTTTTCATCCATTTCGGGTAAAGACTCTCTACACCCCACAACGGGAAAAGGAGCGTGTTTTTATGAGTACATTAACCAAAGATCAACACCAAGAACTGAAAAAGGCCCTTTTGGAGCAGCGTGAAAACTTGCAGCGTCATTTTGAATCCAGCATGGAAGACGGTGCTCCGGCTCAGTCGCTGAAAGATTCAACCGGTGAGCTGTCCTCCTATGATAATCATCCGGCAGATGCTGGTACGGAAACATTTGAACGTAGCCGTGATCTGGCGATCGACGATACATTAACAGACGAATTCAATCAAGTGAACGACGCATTGGAACGTATGGAGCAAGGTACATACGGAACCTGTGTAACGTGCGGAAAAGATATTCCCTTCGAACGACTTGAAGCTATCCCATATACCGCCTACTGTATTGATGACACGCCTAATCGGGAGATCAGCAATGATCGGCCCGTAGAAGAAGAAGTGATGACCATGCCCCCGAGTGGTGCTGGCGAAGGAAGACAGCAGAACGCCGGCAAGTTCGACAACGCAGATGCTTGGGAAGCGGTCGAAGAATACGGTACTTCCAATTCACCCGCAACCGCTGCCAAACGTGATGTAAAAGACTATGATGAGAACATGTAATGTGATATTGAACTGAAACGGTTATGCGTCTTCATTGAAATTCATGTTGGAATTAATGCAATACAATGCACAACACACGACCGTTATTCCCTCTTATCACGCATTAAAAAGCCGCCTATGGCGGCTTTTTCTTGTTATCTCCAACATGTCTAGCACATAAGCCTTTTACTTGTATTCAAGTTATAGTTAACACTGAACACATGTATGCCGTCCGTTTATTCTTCTGATTCAAGATCAGATGATGCAGATTCCTGCCGCTTAGAAACAGATCGAGATCGAGACTTTTTCGGAGTTGATTCGCCCGTACCAGACGTAGCTTTCTTTTTCTCTTTTGCATCTGTCTTAGAAGCAGGTATTTTCACTATAGGTTTAGAGAGGGCAGAGAATAACTGAAAGACCTCATCTTCCCCTCGGTGATTCTCTTTCGTTGTATAGGGTTCACAGAGTTTTATAATGTTCTTATATAATTCCTCTACCTCGTCTCGAGTAGCATACAACGTGATGTCCGAGAGAAACATCCGATCTTCGTTTTCCGCCTGATGCATGAACCGCTGACGACTCTGTTCGAACATCTCATTTAATAATTTGAGTGTTTCAGACCGAAACACCTGTTTCAGTGGTGAGTTTTCATTGTCTTCATCTTCATGACGAAGATGGATTTCTCCGGAGTATGGTTCGTAGTATTTTGCGATAATGCCATTAATCTCACGCGTGGAAACGATCGTCAGCAGACCAATTTTCTCCAGCTTTTTTACATGATAGTGCACTTTGGCTGGCACCTCACCCATCTGGTCGGCGATTTCTTTGACAGTGGATGGTCTGCCCTGCCTGTTAAACATATTCATAATCTGTATCCGATACGGATCGGAGTAGATTTTAATTTCTTCAATGGTTGAAAGAACCTTGTGCTCCATTCCTGTATCCTCATTTCCGGGGTACCTGTTGTCCATCAATAACTCTATTATACCGCTGCGTCAGGGCTTCGGTCAAAACGAGTCGGAAATGACTTGATACAGAAAATCGGCCAATGGTCGCTTCTGAATGTACCTCATAGAGCACTCCGAAAACTTTTGCTAAATAACAGCATACCTGCTGACATGGCAAGCATAATACCGAAAACGATAAACAGAACAGGCATGCTCATCCAATCTGCAAGTGCTCCCGAAACCAGGCTTCCAAGTGGTGCGACACTCACGACGAGCATACTCTGAAGAGCATACACTCTGCCAAGCATCTCGGAAGGGGTAACCTCCATCAGATACGTAGCCAGAGGGGTCGTAGCCAGTGGTATACCCATTCCCATCAGAAGACAAAAGACTGCTGCAACAGGCAGTTGAAAGGACGTCATATAAGCCGGGAGTGCCGTCATGGCATAACTGAGACCCAACATAACAACACCGCTGATGACCAGAACACTTTTACGATAATTGGCACCCCTTTGCGCCATCCACACCCCACCAAGCACCATGCCTCCTACCATCAGCCCACTGAGCAGACTTAATCCCCCGGCACCAGCATGCAACGTTTCAATGACATAGGGCGTACGAAGAACATTGAACGGCATCAGGCAGAAATTAACGAAGGCAAACAACATGGAGACGATCAACAATAAGGCATGTTTACGGAGAAAATAAAAAGCTTCCGCCATTTCGGAGAATATACTACGTTTATCGGATGGAACAGAATTCAATTCAGATAATGTTTTATTTTCATTGTTAGCAGAATATTCAGGATATCCAACTCGGCTCATCATTAAAGCACTTAGCGCAAACAAACCCGCATCAATCAGGATCGTCCAGGCAATGCCTATTGAAGCAATGAGTGCACCAGCTACTGCAAGTCCTGCGAGTTCGGCCACTCGGGTTGCGGAAGAAGACATGGCATTACCCGAAAGCAGCATCGATGGGGGAAGCAGTCTCGGCACACTGGACACTTCGGCAGGAATAGTGAAGCACTCCAGCAAAGAATTCAGAATGGTAATGACAAACAGATGCCAGACTTCAAGTTGACCCAATCCAAACAGCAGCGCTGTAATACCTACGAACAACCCCCGGCCGGTATTCGTAATCACGATTACTCTTTTGAGAGACATGCGATCTACTAAAGCCCCGGCGAACAGACCCAGAAAGATACTCGGCAAAAAATTCACTGCCAGCAAAGTACCCATCAGCACTTTTGAACCGGTCAGAATGTACACCATCCAGCTGTATGCAATCGAATCAATGGAATCACCAAATCGGGATACAACTTTACTGAGCATAAACTGCATATAAGGCCTGATTCGTATTAATTCCCCTATACCTTGCTTACCAACGGCTGTGCTATCATTCATGACTTTCCACTCCCTAACGTTAAAATATTTTTCATGTTAATTTTATTTTAACGTAACTTATGCAGAAATCAATACCTTCGTGAAAATAATTTTAACGTTAAGTAAGACTCGTTACTTTTTCTTAATCTCCTTCTAATGTTTTCGCAATCAACACAAGAAATTTATGACACCTCCTAAACCACAAAAAAAGCAGACCACATGTGGTCTGCTCGGCTGGATTGAATGTATTTAAACTGCCTTTATTTGCTGCTACTTCTCAACACGCAATATAAATCCAGGCTGTTCCGCCTGTACCTCCAACATCAAATCGCGTACCCGTCCTGCTTCATTCCCCAGTCGGTCTTCGCTGATTCCGTAGTTGGTCCATTTTAGCTCTAGTGGAAGTTCAATCGTGCCCGTCAAGCAGTCCCACAGAGCGTCGAGATTACCGCCATAAAAATCCGGCAGCTTCAGCTTATCCCTTAATTGCTGATGAAGTTCAGCGCTACTGGCAAAGTCTTCTCCATCCAGAATCACGGTGTTCATGACTGCTCCTTCCTCTATTTCATGCGTGTAAATGATGCATAGTGATCTGTCGTTTTGTAAATGAGTCCATCATTGGAGTACACAATCCGATCCGAATTACGGAAGCCAGAAGTATAGTTAATATCTGCTTCGCGCCATGTACGTCCGCTGGCCGAAGGCAGAAGCCCCTCCCGATTGCCAAATATGTCTCCTCCGATGCTTTTCCCAGGAGCCACTACAGCCAAGTTTCCTTGTGACGCTACCCAGCCGAGTCCTGTGGCCTGTGATTTGGTAATAAAGTTACATGGCAACGTTCCGTTTGCACTCAAATAGTTAGCCACACCGGTAAATGTATTGATGATAGTACATGTTGCAGCAGATGCTTTCTGCTGTGGGGCTGGGGTGAACTGTGAACCTGTGAAGAAAACGAACGTTAACAAGAATGCCAGTAAAGCGGTCGATATCAACTTTTTCATCAATCCGGCCTCCCAATCCTTCAAAGTAGATGAACGTTGTCACGATATACGTACTGTAAGCTGTAACTGTCTAGTTGTACGTTCTGCTAGATTATAGTAAACAAGTCATCTCATGACTATTTATATCACATCAATTTGGTAGAAATATCAAATTAGAATGTTTAAATTGTAAAATATTATAATTATAACATTTTGAGACAGAAAACAGACTCTCATCCCTGAAGATGGAGTCTGTAGTTTCTAGTATGTTTAAAAGGACCTGACCTAATCAATCAACTGTACACGTTGACGCGTTCTAGCTGATTCCAGGCACGCATCAATAACGCGCATGTTTTGAATGGTATTTTCCGGACTGAAAGGTAGGGCTGCTCCATCAAGCACAGCCGTTGCAAACGTCTCCACCTGAAGCACATAGGAATTCGACACCGATACACGCTCCTCACGGCTAACCGAATCTGTGTGTACAATAATCTGAGGTGGAATATCGCTGTTCTCCCAGCCAAACACTTTTGGCAGTTCAATCCGCCCCTCTGTCCCGAGAATCTCCATCTCCGCTCGTCCTGAAGCCCACATGCCACAGTCAAAAGTCAAAGCGACCGAATTCGGAAATTCTACCAGACCCGAAGCCATCATATCCACGCCATCATGCTCCTCCGAGAATAGAGCGTGTACGGTCACCGCTTCCGGTTCCTGACCCAGATACATCCGGGCAGCCGAGATCGGATATACGCCAAGATCAAATAATGATCCGCCACCCATCTCTCGTTTGAACCTCACATTTTCCTTATCATCAGCGGTATTACAGGTAAAGTTGCCATGGATCGCTCTGACGGTGCCAATCTCCCCGCTGGCTATAATCTCTTGCACACGTCTGTGCTTGGGATGATATCGATACATTATCGCTTCTGCAAAAAGAACGCCATGCTGCTCACACGCCTCAATCATTTCTGCCGATTCATCTGCATTCAGGGCAGCTGGTTTCTCACACAACACGTGTTTGCCAGCCTGTGCCGCTTTGATGGTCCATTCTTTGTGCATATGGTTAGGCAAAGGAATATAGACGGCTTCAATGTCCGGATCGGCGATGAGCTCTTCATAACTGCCATACGATCTGGCAATGCCGAGTTCTTCGGCAAGGGATTCCGCCTTTTCTTTGCTGCGGCTGGCAATCGCCAAAACCTCACCGCGTTCGGACTGCTGGATCGCCGGAATGACTGCATTTTTGGCAATGGTTGACGTACCGAGTACCCCCCACTGTAACTGTCTGTTCATGCTCATCTTCCTTTCGTACCGTAATTGTCCTCTTCTGCCTTGTGTAACATGCCGAGACAACGATCCAGATCCGTTTTGACCTGTTTCTTGTATAGCTCAGCCTTCTCCGCACCATCATCCGTGAAATGATATAGAACGATTTCCTGAAAATCGACCTTGGGATCATTGCCCTTCAGCTTCTTCGTGCGATAAAATACCCCCTGCTGTACCAATTCATGCAGTGCCCGATATACCTCGCTCTGGGGTGGAACATAACCGTAGTCTTTGAATTCCTGCTTCATCGCCTCCAGCATTTCGTAACCATATCCCCTGTGCTGTTCAACCATCGTAATTAGATACAGCTTGATAAATGCCCGCTGTGCAATCATAAAAGCCACGTTCATTCCCCTCCTGTCAGGACCTATATATCTAGTATTATAAAACTTATGTTCGGGTTCTGCCATCTTTCTCCGTATTACCTTCCTTTTATCCACCTTCAAAGGAGGCGAGCAAAAAATCGTGTGGATACGCGTTAACCTGATGGAAGCACGGGAAAAGGTTTTCTATTGTGAATTTTTCATGTATTGAAATTTTAATTTATACTCAAAAGTTTGTTTTATTTCAGAAACTCAACGATTCGTTCAATCGAATTTAATCATAAGACTGAGCAAAGGCTGTTACATCTGTACTCCTGAATCCTATATCCTGCATACACGAATCCTGAGAGACCTGTATTAATGATTTCTGTGTTGCCTTTATTATTGAATCCTGTGTAGCCTGTATTACTGAGTTCTCTGTTGCCTTTATTACTGAATCCTGTATTTCTGTACCGGCATATACCCTGTACAATCGTGTGCAGCTACGAATCTGTTGTGAATTTTTCATATGTTGATGGATTCATTTGTTGTGGACAGTTTTTGGCACGGTTCCCACAATCCATTTCCCCCAGCTTACACGAGAGATGAGCCATGTCAGTACACAGGATAATGCAAGAGCGAGCAACCAGGTAATGATCATGCGAACGACAGGGTTCCAGCCCATCGCAACATAGAACAATTCATCCGGAATATAGCTGTACCGCAGCATCAACATATGCATCAGATAACCGCCATACGATACACCACCAATCCATCCGAGCAATCGTGTAGCCCTGAGATTATGCAGTTTCCCGGCCAACTGGTACATGACCATAATGGAAGCGATCAGAAAGAGTGCCATATCAGGGCGAATCAGACTGACTGTGTAAAATGTAATTTTGATTCCCTCCGGCTTCTGAAACTCCAGCATTAATAAATATGTAAACCGAAGTCCCAGAACGATAAACACCATCCAGTATACCCAGCGTAACCGATGAATCCATTCATTCCAGTGATGCACGGATAACCCCGCTGCTGCACCAAGCACAAAATAAATAAAGAAATAGAGGAAATTGCGGTCGGCATACGTTGTAAAAGCATCTGTCAGTACCGGGATATTCAGCCGTTCCATGAACTTGGCGATGTTTCTTAATTGATCCGCAAGCACAAGATACACCACGCCCGAAATGAGCAGAGCAATCAGACGCCCCTTGGCCTCATATCGGTTATATACATAACGAATTGCACGCAAGAAGAGCGGAAATAACAGATAAAACTGGATCAGCATAATAATGTACCAAAAGTGTGAAGTCGTTTTACCAGTAATCAACTTCAACCCTAGATCGGGGATATCATTCCATCCAAATCCGCTCCAGCCACGCGGTGCAAGTGTAAAATAAATGAGTGACCAAATCAGATAAGGCACGATGACGTCATTTACTCTTTTTCTCATGAACTGACCATAGTGCAGCTTGTCTCCCGTGTTATAAAACAGCACCATACCTGTTATGAATATGAATAAAGGAACTGCAAATTTGGAGAGCATCAGCAGTATAGCCAGTAACACGCCATCCTCCAGTCTCGTTTCCGGGACTATAGAGTAATGTGCGATGGAATGCTGGAGAACCACTGCGGCAAAGGCGATTCCCCTTAAACTCTCTATTTCTGTAATTCGTTCTTTGCGAGGCATACATTCAGCCGTCCTTTCTTGGTTTTGCAATAAAAACAAAGTACAATGAAGCCGTATAACTTAATGAGCGGGGTGATTCACATTTCTAGAACAGACCAAGACGTAACCACTACCGATTCAAAATATGTCCAACAGCACCTGGCTAACGAGCGAACTTTTCTGGCCTGGGTACGCACCGGTATTGCCATGGCAGGCATCGGCTTTCTTGCAGCCGGATTCGGCTTCAATTCCTCGGCGTACGATCGTCTTGCACATATTGCCGCCATTATTAGCGGGATCACATCTCTGTTTGGCGGTATATCCATCATTGTGTATTCGGCAGCAGCCTATCATCGAAAGCGTACACAAATCAATGAACAAACCTTTCAGGCGTCGACCGGATTAATTCGTTTTCTCACGATAATGCTACTGGTGATTGGACTCGCTTTGGCTGTACTGCTCTATGTATTGTTATTCCCTGTCTGACTGCGTAAAAACACCACCCGCCATTATTGACTCAAACATGCAACACAGGGACAAAAGCCGGCATCCCATAAGGAAACCGGCTAATGACCATCTTGGTGGATCATATATGTCATTCCATTTTACAGATATAAAGTCATTAGATTCTATTTCATATCAACCGAATGTGGCAAGATTACAAGAATGTATTGTTACCCAATCGCGCTGCCTTGGTTTGGGCTTCCAATCTGCGTTCTTCCATATCCAGATCCGGTCGTTCAGCAGGTACATCTGTACCATGAACTTGAGCTCTATCCCGATTAAGTTGGCTATTACTGCTAAACACATCGTACACATCAGTGTCTCGGTCGGTAGAGTCTACAAGCAGCAAAATTTTTCCATTCTGTACATACTCCTCATACTGTTTAGCATCCTCTTCCGGAATACCTAGACCTACCAGGCCACCCACCAATCCGCCAGCTCCTGCACCCACAGCTGCACCGGTAAATGCTGCTGCAATGGGGCCTGCGGCCAAAATAGGACCTATGCCGGGTATAGCCAATGCACCGATACCTGCGAGCAGTCCGGCTACGCCACCAAGTACACCACCTGTTGCTGCACCCGCAGCCACACCTTCAGGGGCTTTTGTACCTGTCTCTTCCCGAATCGCCTTCAATTCATCCCGATCTTGCGTAACAACGGAGATCTCGTCTGAAGTGAATCCTTGTGCTTTCAGACCCTCGATAGCCTGCGATGCTTCACGTTCTGTATTAAACACACCTACGATTTTCTTCTGCATAGTGAATTCCTCCTCATCTTATTGAGTGGTTCGCTATGTTATTACCCGCCTAAGTTTCTTTCAAACGCTTGCACGTCAATATAGTATGTGTTGATAGCAATGAATTGCTGGTTATTCAACTATAGCGTGTTTTCAGATTCCTTAGATTGCTGCGGGCGTTTCAAATCACTGAATAAGACGTCACAGATTCATTAGCGCTCCGCTCCATGTTGTTTGGCTCCACGCACGTCCATTTATGCTCCGGCTTTCGGCAGGGTTGAAGTTACGCTCTGAGGCGTGCCTTCAAACCTCTAAAGAAGCAGATTTCACTGAATTTTCATTCCATGCCGGAAGTTTGCCGTAAGCGAACCGAGGCACGCCAAGCGAAAATGACGCAGCAGTCGAAAATGCAAAGTGACGTAGCAAGGGCGTAAAGGCAGTAAAATATGCACTTCAGCGAGTTTGGAGACACGTCCTGGTTAGAGGATAATTCTTGGAAGTAGAGAATGATTCGATCTGTTACAAAACAGACCGTTGTAAAGCGGATTCTAACCCTGATAACGCGCCCTTTGTGAACCTAATCATTGATTTTGAAAAAAACGAAATCATTCATCTATTTCCCCCGTGGTTTGGCCCGATTGGTGGCCACTGCTTCAAGTGGATTATCCGGCCAGTAATGCTTCGGATAACGTCCTTTCAGATCTTTTTTGACGTCAAAGTAGGTCTCACGCCAGAAATTGGCCAAATCTCGTGTGACCTGTACAGGTCGCTGAGCCGGCGATAACAGGTGGATGGTCACTGGGACTCGCCCACCAGCTATACGCGGTGTCTCCTGTTGTCCAAACATCTCCTGTAATCTCACCGCTAGAGCAGGAGCCTCGGGACGGCTGTAGTCCACGGGAATACGCGATCCACTGGGTACCTGTATATGCGTCGGAGCTTCATCGTCCAGTTCTTGTCGTTGCGCCCAGCTCAGACCTCCAAGCAGTACATCTTGCATCGACAATCTCTTGAGGTCGGCTGCCGATCGCATGCCTGTCAGATAAGGGGTAAGATGTTCTGCCAACTCTTCGGTCAGATCATCTTCGATCAGGTCAGGCCACTCAGATAGATGGATATGCAGGAACCGCAGCCTGTCCGCAAGTTGTCTGGACGTTTTGGTCCATGGCAGACAATCCAGCCCCTCCATCCGTATTCCGGCTAACAGTGCTTCCAGCACCTGATCTTCAGGTGGTTGTGTAATACTGCTCTCTTTCATCACAAGGGCTCCAATACGAAGTCTCTTATGTGCTCGCACGCTGCGGGTATTGGAATCCCAGGCCACTTGCACTTCATGGTGCAGCAGGTGCTGACCTGCCTGTAACAATGTCTGCTCCTGCAACGGCGCAGCCAGCAGGATGCGCGCATCTGCGCCCTGGTCGTCTGCCTCGGCTGCGACCAGATACGCTGAACGGCTCAGCGATTCTGTCGCTGCGAGCCGTACGCCGCGGCCGCTGCTCAGCAGATAGCGGCCGTCCTCCCGGCGTTGCCCGATCCGGTCCGGATAGGCGAAGGACAGCAGCAATCCGCAGCTGTCTTCATCCGGCTGCACCGGATCGGCCGCCGGGTCGAGCGCCGAGCGCAGCTGGCGGCTCTCCTGGAGCATGCGCCGCACGGCCGCGCCGTCTGCGACAGCCGCTGCCGCTTGCGGCATACCGCTGCTGTCCGCGGTCAGCAGCGCCTCTACGCGCGGGCGCATGTCCGTGCCCGCGCCTGCACTGCCACTGCTGCGGAGGCCAGCAGGCTCCTGCAGCAGTGCCGCCAGCATGCTGGCGTAGCTGGCCAGCCCAAGCTCCGCCGCGCGGAGCAACATGCTGGCCAGTCGCGGATGCACGCCGAGCGTGTTCATCCACCGCCCGAAGGGCGTGATGCGGCCTGCGTCATCCAGGCCGCCCAGCTGGCGC